>ERZ1292623.145-Hain-H51-01um-R1-145-length-78266-cov-22_pt2 | contig 75938 bp, 88 predicted proteins | sample MGYA00564398_ERZ1292623 | MGnify/ENA primary metagenome ERZ1292623 (study PRJEB36523, sample SAMEA6512633) | groundwater metagenome | collected 2019-01-07 | study: AquaDiva: Metagenomics assemblies of 32 groundwater samples
TCATCATCTTGAAAAAGACCCCAATGAAGAATCCCACTAGAATCCCAAAACGAAAGGTAAACTTCATCTTCCTCATCGTAATATTTTTCAGTATCTTGTTCGGTAAATTTCTTCATGTTGAAAATAAAAACGAAATGGTATAAATAATTATCTTTGTTAAGCCTAAATAATAATTACGCCTAATATAATCATATCCGTAGTAAATTACAGATATGATACTCTATGAATATGTTATCAATAAGATTTATATATTTTATGTCAGAGGGATTAATTGAAAAATTAAAACAGGAATTAGAGATCTCATTATTTTATTATTCCTCCAAATCAATTTTATCTTGAATGTACTTTTTTCCAGTTTTTAAGGCAATATAAGCTTTTTCTAACTCTACTCCAATATCAGCAGCGTGGTCTAACATACTTACTAAATCTTCTTTTAAAATAGCTGTATAAACTTCAACCGGGTTATCGCCACTTACAATAATACGAACTTTATTTTCTTTTAAATCGCAAAAAGCAGCCTCTATTTTATTTAACTCTTTATTAATTCTAATCAAAAAATATCCTTTAGCATCTAATCTCCAAGGTCTTTTTATTCCAGTAGCATCTATTTCAATAGGTTTTTCCATGGTTATTTCTTTATAACCTGGTTTGTTGTATCTTCCAAGAGATTTTACTTCGGATTTTTCTTGGTTTTTTTCTTCCATTTTCTCACTTTCTATTACCTTTCCAATAAATCATCCATTATAAATATTTATATTCTTTTTATCAATTTAATTAAATCAAAAACTATTTAAACAATTGTTAATTTATAATCTTATGACAAAACTGGTGTTAATACAGCCAAACTATAGAAGTGTTTATTCCTATGCAGGTAGTGAAACAGCTACTCCTATTTATCCTCCTTTAGGTTTAGCATATATGGCTGCAGTAGCTAGGGAAAAGGGGTTTGATGTTAAAATTATAGAAGCTAATGCTCTTAGTCTTAATCATGAACAGATAAAAGAAGAAATTCTTGATTATTCTCCAGATTATTTGGCTATGACTGGAGCATCTAGTATGATGAACGAAGTAGAGAAACTTGCTAAATTATGTCCTGAACATGTAAAAATAATTTTTGGGGGAATTCATGCAAGCTCTATGCCAGAAGAAGTCCTTACTAATTATCCTAAAATAGATTTAGTTGTTAGAGGAGAGGGGGAGGAAACAATTATAGAAATTTTATCTGGAAAATCGTATGAACAGATTAACGGACTTTCTTACAGAAGAGATGGAAAAATAATTCATAATAAAGATTCAAAATTTATAGAAAATTTAGATTCTTTGCCATTTCCAGCTAGAGATCTTCTTCCTATGAATAAATATTTTAGTTTTGAAGCTAAAAAATATCCAATAGACTATATCGTAACAGGAAGAGGATGTCCATATCGCTGCACTTTTTGCGCTGACTTTATCACATCAGGAAGAAAATTAAGAACAAGAAGTGCTGAAAATATAGTTGCTGAAATAGAGCACCTAATTAAAAATTATGGAACTCAAGAAATAGATTTTCAAGATGATAACTTTACTTTATATGCTGATAGAGTTAAAGAATTCTGTAATTTAATGATTAAAAAAGGATTAAATAAAAAAATAATATGGAAAATTGCCAATGGAGTAAGATGTGATAAATTATCATTACCTATGTTAAAACATATGAAAAAAGCAGGATGTTACATGTTATCATTAGGCATAGAATCTGGGAACCAGGAAATTTTAGACAAGATGAGAAAAGCAGAAAAATTAGAAGATATAAAAAATGCTGCTAGATGGTGCAGACAAGCAGGAATAGAAACTCGCGGATTATTTATTTTTGGAAATTTAGGAGAAAATGAAAAAACAATGAAAAATACAATTGATTTTGCTAAAAATCTTCCTCTAGACACAGCAACATTTCATATTTGTATACCAATGCCAAAAACAGAGTACTGGGAAATAATTAAAAGAGAGGGTAAGTTTTTAGATGTTGGGTGGGAAAAATATACTGCTTATTCTGATGGAGCTTTTATTCACGGAGATGTAACCCCTGAACTAATGTCTAGAATGCAGAAAAAAGCCTATAAAGAGTTTTATCTTAGGCCTAAATTTGTAATGAGAAGATTAAAAAGGATTAAGACATTAAAAGACATAAAACAAACTATTAAAGGTGGTATAGAAATTTTGAAGTTCGCGAGTGCTTAATTTCTACATTAAAAATTCATTTGCAACAAGTAGTTAGAAGGATTTATAATAAATCGAACCCTGCAAAAATGATGAAAGGGGTAATTATCTCCTATATTTTTTTAGTTCTTCCTTCTGTACTGGCTGTTTCTGAAGAAAGATATATCATCGAATTAAAAGACAATAAAATTGACAAACATATTGAAGATAGTATTATAGCTGAATTGTATATTGGAAGATTAAATCAAGTTGGGGGCGCAAGAGTTGGTTTAGGAAAAAATAGAATAGTTGTAATTAATATTTCAAGAGAAATATTAGAATCTGAGGATTCTGTTATAAATTTAGAGCCAGATTATAGGGTTTATTCATTAGGAAATGAAAATTGGAATTACAATGCAATAGGATTAAATTTCTCGGTTATTGATTCTAATTTTGGGGAAGAAGTTAAAATGGCAGTTTTGGATACCGGCGTTAATTATAATATTTTGTCTATAAATTCAGGATATGATTTTGTAAATGAAGATAGCGATGCCTTCGATGATAATAGTCATGGAACTTTAGTTAGTCAAATACTTAGAAATCCAGGAACCAATTTCCCCCTTATAGAATCTCAAGTATACTCTATAAAGGTTCTCGATAGTAATGGAGAAGGATATGTTAGTGATATTATAGAAGGTATAAATTGGGCAGGAGATAAAATATTGGCTTGAACTTAAAGACATAATCGGAAATATGGACTCTTCAAGGCCAACTTCTTTAGATGTTGACACAACTAACCCAGTAATAAACTCATTTAATTATTCTATAGATAGAAGAAAAGTTAACTTTGTATTTAATATCATAGAAAATAATTTTGATGAAGTGGATTATATTGATTGGAACGATAGCAAACCAAGAGAAACACGAATTTGTTCAAGATTAAGAGATGGAATTTGCGAAGTGAGAAGAAGCTTCAAGATTGGAGAACATAATTTAACAATAAAAATTTTGAATGAAGCAGGAAATTTTATAGAAACAACCGTTCAATTTACAATTATTTAATATCCTCTTGTCTTAAACTTACTCTATACCAACAACCTGAAGAAATCCTATCTCACCATCTGTAACGGAATTTGTGAAATAACTTCAACTTCATCAATATGTTTATATGGAATTGGTTTAGTTGTTCCTACTTTTATTGCAACTAAATCTTGTCTTGGATTATGCAAATTAGCCATCATTCTTGCAACTTGTTCTGGAGTTAATAATTCATTTTTATTTCTTTGAATTTCTGGTTTTCTACTAAAATCTTTTAAATGTCCGATAACTGAAGTAAAACCCTCAAAAGTATATTTAAGATCTTCTAAACTCCTAATTCTTGATTTTGCGTGCTGCCACATATATCTAGGATCAAGATAGATTTTGTAATTTAGTTTGCATAAATCTTGTACTTCTTCTGGTGTCATTTCAATTGTTTTCATAGCTGGCTGGTCCATTGCTAATTTTTCATAATCTGATTTTTCAAATCTTAACCACCCCTCTTTTGCAGCTTCTTCATATAGAGGGGTGCCAGGATAAGGCATTACAACAGTAGATTGATGAATATCAACAAGTCCATTAATCATTAGATCTTTAGCTAATTTAAATGTCTTTAATGCATCTTCTCTTGTTTCCCAAGGATAACCAACCATCATTGTTATATGAACAATCAAACCAGCATCTTTAGCGTCTTTACAATGTTGAAAAACAAGCGAGACATTAGTTCCTTTATCTAATTTATCAATTGTTTTCTGAGAGCCAGACTCTAAACCAAATTTCAATAGTCTAAATCCAGCTTTTTTCATAAGCTTATACATATCAGCATCAACCCAACCAAATCTCATATTACAGGAATACATTACTTTTTTATTATATCTAGATTCTATCATTAGTTTGCAAAAATCTTTTAACCAAGCTCCGGGAGGAATAGTTCCTGCATCGTCAAATATTTCCCTTGCTCCAAAATTATCAACTAAATTTTTTACTTCTGCAAAAGTATTTTCGGGAGTTCTTTGTTTATATGCTCCTTTAGGATAAAGAGCATGGTCCCAGACACAAAAAGTGCACTTTCCCCATGCACAATCTCTCGCTGACATAATATAAAATTGAGGTCTTCCTTTAAGATTAAATTCATCTTGATAATTCCAATATTTAGTCAATTTTCTGTCTGGAAATGGGGCATCATTAATATCTTTATCTTCTCTATTAAATTCATATCTTCCATTTTCTATAATTTTTCCATTTTCTTTGTACCATATCCCGTTTGGAACCTTCCCTTTTTTATTCTCTAACCATTCAACTAATTCCATAAAGGCAAAATCAAAATAACCCCCATTAATTACATAATCTACATTAGAATTTTCAAATGTTTCTCCAGGAAGATAACTAACATGGTCTCCGCAAATTACTATTTTTATATTCGGGAATTTTTTCTTGATATGATCAATTGCTTGCCAATGTTTTTTTACTACCGGAGCTTTTGTTTCAAAAAAGAATAAATCTGGTTTTTCTTTTTCAAGCATTTTATCATGATCATTCCAATCCATGTTTTGAGCGATTGCATCTTCCCATATTACCTCATGTCCAGCATTTTTAGCCATAGTGGCTGCAGTGCCAAGAACTACTGGATAAAGAAATGTTGGTTTTTCAAAATATTGAAACTGCCTATTTTGACTTAAAAGAGGCGTGCCTAAAGGACTTAGTGTCGGCGGAAATCCTACTATGATTTTCATTTTTTATTTTTACCTCTTTCTAAAGAAAGTATATTAACCTTTAAACATTTATTTGATATAGAATAATCTTTTATAGTTTTTATTCTCTTTTTCATAAATAATAGAGTCTATTCGTATTTAAAAAACTTTCTAATTTTAAACTATTGTTAATTTTTTATTTAATAATTTTAACTGCGTTTTGCAAGTGCTTCTACCAAAAAACCCTTCTCATCCACCCCCAAATCATCCCTGCTCCATAAGATAAATGGATAGTAGGATAGATAAATGGTAAAACGAAAATAGCTTTAATATCTTTATTTTTAATAGAATCATAGAAACTAAATAAAATTATAAGCAAAATATACGCTATTAAAGGTAAAAACCATAAAAAAGCTAAGTTAATTGATACATTTTCACCAGAATAAATTGCATAACCAGCAAAACCTCTTCGATCTGCTGAAGAGCCGATATCATCTGAATTTAAATTATTAATTAAACTATTAAAATTAACAACATTTCCAGTTATCGAAGGATTTACTAAAATACTTCCTATTAATAAAACAAAATAAACAAGAAACGAGCTAGGAATTAAGAAAAAAGGTTTTTTTAGTGTTTCAAAAAAACTTTCTTTTTCGGGCCTGGCCTTCCCATAATTAAATATTTGTTTAACAAATGAACTAAAATTCGGCCTTCTTTTATGATAAACAATGATTTCAGGACTATAAGCAATTTTAAATCCTTGTTTTTTAACATCTGCTACAAATTTAGGATCTTCTCCAGGAAATAGTTTTTCATCAAATCTTACTTTTTCAACTACTTTTTTTTTACAAATTAAATTAGCAGAAGTTAATGCTGTTTCATCAACGTCAAGACTTTCTTTATTTGTAGAATACCTATTAGATAATTTCCAGGCACCAAATTTACTACTTAATGCGTATCCAGAAATTCTTGCAAATCCTTTATCATCGTAGAAGGTTAATTGTGGCCCCCCTACCATATCAATTTCAGGATGATTTTCAAGAAACTTCTCAACTTTATTTAAATAATTATTCTCAATTATGGCATCATCATCAAGAAAAACCACGAAATCTCCTTTTGCTTTATCAATTCCTCTATTTCTATTTAAAGAAGGATTTTTTCCTATTGGCACAACAACATGAAACTTATTTTTGTTATAATCAAGATTTTTAATAGCTTCCAAAATTTCAGCATTTCTTTCGGGCGCAAGAGGAACAATAAGGGTGAATTTCATTCACAAAACTAACTAGAATTAGTTATAAATATTTATATGATTTATCTTAATATTTATTTAGCTTAGCAATTAAGAAATTGGGGGTTGGTTTTAACATCTAATTAAACAAATCTACTTCTATAGATAAATTAAAATTGCTTTTTATAATATATTTCTTATGAAATATATGAAATCTAAGCTAATTTAAGAGATCTAGATTAATTTTATAAGTTATTAACAATCCTAAAATCTGTTACTTTAAATAATATATTTTTAATTTTATATATGTTTTTTAATGGAAGAAGTAGTTTAAATTTATGAAAGTATCAATTGTAATTCCAGCTCATAATGAAGAGAAACGTATCAGAAAAACTTTAGAAGAATATCTTTCTTTTTTTAATAATTTAAAAGAAAAAGAAGTTTTGGATTATGAAATTATAGTCGTGTTAAATGCATGTGTAGATAATACTAAGCAAATCGTTGAAAGATTTAATTGTGAGGAGTTAATTATTTTGGATTTTGAACAAGGAGGAAAGGGATTTGCTGTTGTAGAGGGTTTTAAAAATGCTTTAATGAGAAATAATGATCTAATTGGTTTTATTGATGCAGACAATGCAACCTCTCCAAAAGCTTTTTATGATTTAATAAAAGGTATTAGAAACTATGATGGTATAATTGCAAATAGGTGGGATAAAAAAAGCACTATAAGTCCAAAACAAACTTTATTCAGAAGATTTATTGGCAGAGTTTTTAATTTTGTTGTTAGAAGTTTGTTTATTTTCCAACATCAAGATACTCAGTGCGGTGCAAAACTATTTAATAGAAGAGTGATTGAAAAAATTTATCCTGAACTAGGAAACAGTGAGTGGAGTTTTGATGTTGATTTGTTGTATTATGGTAAATATTTTGGATTTAAAATAAAATCAATATATACTGAATGGCACGACAAAAAGGGTTCAAAAGTTAGCAAAAAAACCCCAGGAAGGATGTTTTTTTCTGTTGTAAGATTAAGATTAGTTCACTCTCCTTTTGATTTTATTTTAAAATTTCATCAGAAACTTCCGAGAAAATTGCAAGTTGGATATTGGTTTGGAAGATAAAAACTATCCGTTTCTCCACAAAAGAAATAAAGTTATGATTGAAGGAATAACCCCCACAATAAAATAATCTATAACAGACATTGAAAAAACCTTAGCAGAACTGACATTAAATAATCCAAATAAACTTATTAAAGCAGCTTCTCTTGTTCCTAAACCGCCAATACTTATAGGAATCATGGAAACTAATGTCCCTAACGGAAGAATAGCCATATAATATAAAAAACTTATTTTAATTCCTAAAGACAATCCGATAAAATAATATATTAAATAAATAAACAACCAACTAATTAAGTTCAATAAAAAAAATAAGATAAAGTATCTTTTTTTAGGAATATGCTCGTAAAAAGAGTTAAAAGTATTTTTTGTTTTATCTTTAATTTTTTCATTAATAAACTTTCTATAAAAAAATCTTAATACAATTTTACTTCTTTCCTTTTTTATAAAAAATAAAGTCAATAAAACAAACGCAAGAAATAATCCAGTAAAAAAACCAATAGGAAGATTTATCTCGTCTTTAAAAACAAAAGAGAATAAAACAGCCATAAAAATTACGCTAGTAATATCTAAAACTTTGTCAATTGTAAAATTAAACAATCCTTTGCCAATATTTTTGTTTTTTGTATATTTTTTTAAATATTCTGCTCTGATTACAGAACCTAGTTTAGATGGGGTTATAAGGCCATAAAAATTACTTATTAAATTAATTTTAAAAGATTCTTTAAAAGGAACTTTTATGTCTTGAAAAACAGCTACGATATGCCATTTAAAAGTCTGAACAACTAACATTATAATCAAAAAAACTAATGTTATTAATAAAAAATAAATATTAACTTTTTTAATTTCTTCTAGAACATTAACAAAATTTATTTTAATTAAAATATAAAAAAATAACAAAATTCCAATTAATGGCAGGAATTTTTTCCAGTTTTTTGTTGTGTTTTTCATTGTCTCGCTCATTTTTTAAATTTAGTGATTTTATAAAAACAGCAATTTTTTCTGGATTTAGCAAATTTCGGCTTATCCTTCTTCTATAAGTTTGATTAATCTATCTACTAATTTATTTAGAGCTATTAAGCTTTATTTAATAATCTCTCCTTTATCATGTTAACTTTATTATTTGTGTAATATCACACAAACAAAACATCTCTAAAAATAATTAAAGCTAATAAGCAAATAACTATTTGATATACAAAAATTAAATAAACAACATCTTTCTCATAAACTTTTTTCTTAAATTTTTTCAAAACAAATAAAGACAAATGAGTAGTGCCATAAATTTTTTCATATGGAACTTCTAGGCTATTATCTTCATTCACTTTTCCAAAAGACGGTTTTTCTAATTTTCCTCTTAATTTCAAAAAAGTTTCTATAATATAGGGAATAAATATAAAAACAGCAATTTTTTCAAAATTTCCTAAAATAGCAATTCCAGCTATTAGTGCTCCTATAGAATAAGTTAAAATATCTCCTGGGAAAACTCTTGCTGGAAATTTATTATAAAAATAAAAAACTAGTAGACTAGCTACCATACACAAACCAACAATCATTAACCAAAAATTTCCAGTTAAATAACTAACTAAACTTAAAAAACTTAGGATTATGATTCCTTGTCCTGTTTCTAATCCATTAAATCCAGCTAAAAAATTATAAGTTGTAGCGGCTCCTGCTATCCCTACTGGAATTAAAATTAGTGGATAAAAAATTCCTAAATTAACTGCTCCAAAAAAAGGGAGATTAATTATATTTGATCCAGCATTTATTACAACTAGGGGAACTGAAGCAACAAAAGCAAGAAATAATCTAAATCTAATTGACAATCCTCTATGTGTCCATCCTAAAACATCATCAACAAAACCAACTAAAGCTAGTATTAAAATAACATTTAATAACGCAAAAATTTCTAAACTTCCATTATTCCCATCTAAAATAAAAGTTTTAATTGCTATATAACTTAAAACTCCTAAAATAAAACTAATTACTACAATAATTCCTCCAGACGCGGCAATATTCTTAGCTTTATGGAATTTATTCATATCTTCCCATAAATAACCAACCTGTCTGCATTTTTTAATCCATTTTGGCAATGCGTAACTAGTTAATAAAAAGCTTAAAATAATAGGTATTAATAATAATGGTTCCATTGATTATTTAATCTTTTTAAGTTTTTAAAGATATTTCTAATGCATTGAAGCTCCAAAGAACTTAGTAAGTATTTTATAACATCTCTTTCCTTAATAAAAATTTGTTAGAAGTGTTGATATGATAACAATTTCACAACAACCAATCTAAATACTTAGTTTCGTCTGTATCAAGATATTCTTGCTTTATTTGTTCTTTTCCGGTATAATACACTTCCCAAATCTTAACGGGTCCTTGAACTCCTTGAAAATAAACAAAATCAGGCAAATTTGTTCCTCTACTTCTTATATTGTCTATAATTAATGTTGGTTCTGCATGAACTAATTTAAAATTCTTAAATTTATTAAAAGGATCGTTCATTAAATAAACCTGGCTTAAAAATCCTCTCATTAATCTTGGAGATAAATAAAACGCAGTTCCCATTTGATTTAACTGGACTGTTCCTTCGCTTGTTTGGTCTAATCTCGGAAAAATAAAAGCAGCCGCCTCTATTCCATTTTTGAAGTCCGTTAATTCTTTATTATTTAAATTGTATGAGTATCTTAAATTAACATTAAACTGCTGATTTTGGTAAACTACTATGATATAAGGTTGATAATATCTACTATTTTGAGTAGGCAATACTATCGCTCCAACAGCAGCCGAATTAGCTGGAAGAAGAATGTCTTTTCCATTTTGATTAATTACTAAATCTTCATCTAACCCAACTCCTCCAGCATAAACTAAAAGAGTCTGATTTTTGGTTTCTTGAGTTTTGGTTTCATCTAATAAAAATGTTCCGATAAAAGAATATCTATCAAAATCTTTATTACTACCAATACTTGAAAAAGCTCCGTATTTTCCTATGTCTGTAGAGTCTATTAAAAGGTAAGTTGTATCATGGTTGTAAAGAAATTCCAAAGCATCATTTTCATTATCTCCAGTTAAAACATGCCTTCCCATTAAATAATTCCAATAAACAATTGCATTACCTCCATCAACAGTAGTTGCTCTATTACCTATACTTTGAACCCAATAACCATAATCCCACCAGTGGGAGAAAACCGCGTTTTCCGGTGTATTCTTTCTCGCCCAATCCATTGCTTTTTGCCATTGAATGTTATAACTACTTGGCACGAATCCAAAAGACTGGGCTTTAACACTTTGATAAAAAACAGAAAAACTATAAACACTTGAAATTAAAATTATTATTAATAAAATTCCAATCAAAATTTTAGACAATTTTCTGTATTTGAAAAATTTGTCACTCAAATCAACAATTAGAAATCCGACAAAAATTGGAGCAATTGGACCCAAAACCATAATTAATCTTATAGCTCCTCTTGCAGTAAAAAGAGTTAAAATAAACAAAGAAAACAATAACAAATATTCAAATCTTATTTTCTCGAAACTATCATCTTTTAGTTTATAATATCTATTATAATAATAAATAAAAGCTCCCAGAAATAATAAAATAGAGATATAATAAAAGAACTTGCTGATAAAATTCTCTCCATTAAACAAACTTCCAGTAGAATACCTAGAGAATATTATTCCTAGTAAAAAGAAAATATAAAAAGAAGTTAAAATCAAAGTATCCTTATTTTTTAATCTTAATAACATTTTTCTAAATAAGACAACTGAACCAATAAAAAACATCCAAAAAATTAGAGGTATGTTTTTAACAAAAGGCCCAAAATTCTGACTCCATTCTCGAAAATCAGGTTGTTTATTCTCGGCAACAGTTATATTCCATCTTCCAATAACTGGTTTAAAAATTGTTTGATGAACTGCCTTCGCTTTACTTGTAATAAAACTAGGCCCTAAAAAGATTAAGCTTATTACTATTAATATAATAATAGTAGCAATTAAAGAAAGGATGGTTTTTGGAATTTTTGTTTCTCTATTGATAAATTTATTAAATTTAGTATTCCAAATTAAGTAATGTACAATTATAATAAGTAAAACTAAAAAAGCTAAACCAGAAGATAAAGAAGTGAACATTTCATTAAAATCATATCTCTTACCAGAAAAATACATAAGTATAAGAAAACTAAAAAAAATCCAGAAAAAATAAGCTAAAAATTCTTTTTTACTAACTTTGTTTAAAATAAATGCTATTAGTACTGCTAGTCCTAATGGAATAAATATATAGATAACTCCGCCCCAAACCAATCCTGTCATGCCAGTAAAAACTCCAGCCAAACTTCCCAATATAATTGAATTAATTAATTGTTCAGCTTTCCAAGATTTTAAAAATAAATAAAAACTTAAAAATATAAAAAAGAATGCGGCGCTTTCTTTTTCAGGAATTCCTGCGACAGTTCTTGATAAAAAAACAGGAATAACAATCATAAAAAAAGTAGATATTATTGCAATAATATTGGCTTTTAGAATACTTTTTTCTGACTTTCTTACAAAAATTTCTCTTACAAATAAAAAAAAACTTATTATGGTTAAACCAAACATTATAACTGGAAAAACCACTCCTGCAAATTCAATTCCTTTATCTACTCCAATAAACTTGAGAATTTTATAAGTCCAGGCAATCATATAAGCAAGTAATGGGACTTCAATTGAATTATCAAAACCTAAAGGAACATTTCTCATATAGTCTCTTTCAGGCAGACTGCCTTGTTCAACAATAGTTTTTGCATTTCTAAAAAACAACCAGGGATCTAAATCAGGACCTAATGTCCAAGTATTAGTAGTGATATCCCATAATCCAGGCCTTCCTCCATGATCTGCCATAGGTAAACTTCTTATATACGCCCCTAAAATTACGGCGATAACTAAAACAACTAAAACCCACCACCTGCCTTTAAAAAAGTTTAAGAACTTTTGTTTTCTTAAAACAATAAAATCTTCATTTATTGTTTCATCATCAACATTTGAAACTTCCATTAACTAATTTATCTCAATATATTTTTAAAGTTATAGCAAATGATTTATACAATTGAAAAGTTGTCATTTGCTATATCAAAAATTCATTGTGTTATTTTTTAGAATTTTTGAGCCAGAAAAAAATTTCTTTTTTTCTACATTCGGAAAACCTAAATGATATTTCTCGACATTTAAGTTTTACGTTATATTTAAGTTTGTTTGGTATGTTTTATAGAAGCTTTGTTAAACAATAAACATACTTATTTCAAATAATATAATTTAAAGATGCCACTCTTTCTTAGGCGGCATAATTAAACCAATGATATCAGAATTAGATTATTTGAATAATCTTTACTAAATTATTACTAAATTATTACTAAATTATTACTAAATTATTACTAAAAATTATTCACTTAACATTCTATCAACGTCGTCTAATAATTCAGTTGCAGATTTCTCTATCTCAATAGAGTTTTTTCCGCAATAACCACATTCAGTAGCCCCTCTTTCTGAACTAAATCTGTAATTACAATTGGTACATATGTATCTTGACATTTTTAATTATTCTTAGTTTTTTATTTTTTTGTTAATCATAACTATTGACAATGACTCGACAATTATAACCTATAATCCTAGTTTTAGCTTGGTTATGATTATTATTAAACCTTTATTTCATTTATCATCATTGATTAATTACTATTACTAGTCATTATCAAAGCTTTTTTATAAAAAAGGTAAGTATTCATAATTTTTAAATTTAGCGGTTTTTTAATAGATCTCTTGGGAAGAAATTATACCTATATTAGTGGTATAAAAGGAGATAGAAGTAGAATGGAGCAAGGATATTTTAAAATTCCTAACTTAAATTTCTAAAAAACCCAAAAATTTAAATACATATCAATTGATATGTATATATGAATCAAGAGTTAAGATCTCCAACTTTAGAAACTGTAAAAATGGTTGAGAAAACAATTAAAGAATATAGCGGAGAATTTAACAAAACTCAATTATGGGAAAAATTACCAAGAAAAGTTATGTGGTCTACCTATCTTATAATTTTAGAATATTTAGAAGAAATAAATAAAATAATAACTTCTGGCAACAGAGTCATTACTTATATTTGGAATCCTGAATTAGCTAGAAAAGTCCTTTTTAGAAAATCTTATTAATTACTTTCTTTGTATCATTCTATGTCAAAAATAGTGAAAGTAAAATTTGTTAGTGATAAATTAGAAAATGAATATATTAATTTGTCAGAGAATGATAGGAGTAAGAAAAAAATAAATTGGGTTATAGAGAGAATTAAAGAAAATCCAACCTATGACCAGTCTATTGCAAAAAGATTAATTCCAGTAGAATACAAACAACTATGAGTTAATAATGCTTATTGGGTTGAATTAAGCAAAGATTCTAGACTTATTTATACTCTAACTTCAGAAGACAAGGTGGAGGTTATAGCAATTATTCTAGAATGGTTCACTAGGCATAAAGACTATGAAAAAAGATTTGGTTATTAATTAAAACAAAACCGGCGTAATAAAAACTTCAATTAAAGCAGCAACAAACAATAAGACTATAGCAAAAATTATTAAATTTAAAGAATCTTGCAGAATTATCCAAAATTTTTCAGATTTTAAATCGTGTTTTATAACTGCTATACTTATTATTCCTCCTGCCAAAGCCACAGCAAAATATGATCCTATTTCAGGAATTCCATGAATCATATATCTAACAAGCCCTAGAGGAATATTAGATAAACTGGACTCAGAAAAAATTCCAATGGCAGCGCTAATAACGCTTGCATTCCAAGCTAAAATAAATATTGCCCCTGCACCAAAAATCAGAGAAAATATTAAAGTAAATATCAAAACATATATATTATTAACAAAAATATTAACTATTCTTTCTTTAGCTGTTAAAAAAGCAGTTGTTTTTTGAACTCCTAAACCATAGCCGGCAACACAATCATTAAATCTATTTGGTTGATTTATTAAACAATAAGTTTCAATCTGCGCCCTAAAATTTTCATTGCCATCTTCAAAAACAATATACCAAAATGAAAATGCAACTAAAAAACCAAAAAATAAAAACATAAAATAGGTTAATGCTTTTCCATGCTCTTCAATTAATCTTAAAAAACCAGTGCTCTGCAAATCTTTTTCTTCTTCACGCTTTAGTGCAAAATATAAAAAAGGGATGCAAAACATAACACAAAAAGTAACTACTAAAATCCCAGAATATTTCGATAACACGGGATCTTCTGAAAACAGCCATTTAACTAAGAATAAAGAGAGAGTTGCATAAAATGCTCCTACAAAAAACATTTCCCATGGTTTTTTCTCGGCCTTTACAGGATTTATCAGCATTTCAAACATTTTTTCTTCACCATTTTTCCTAATATCTTAGTTTTAAGAGTTTTTAAATATTCTAGTATTAATTCAACGTATACTTGCTTCCAACAAACTTTTATACCAGCATCATCTTATTATTTAATGGACAAAAAGAAGCTTTTGCAATTCAATCAAATCTGCAAAGACATCAAAAATGTTAAAATTCAGGGAGCAAGAAATATAGCAAAAGCAGGACTTAAAGCTTACTCTTTAATTCCGACAAAAACTTCAAAGAAAAAACTTCTTTTTTTAAGACCAACAGAGCCAATGTTAGAAAAAGCTTTAGTTCTTGCAGATAAAATTCCTCATAATAAAATTATAAATCACTTCAATCAGGCTCAAGAAATTATTAATAAACATATTTTTAAACTAATAAAAAATAATGATATAATATTTACCCACTGTCATTCAACAAATGTTGTTAATGCTCTAGTTTATTCAAAAAAACATGGAAAAAAATTTGGGGTTTATAATACAGAAACAAGGCCTTTATTACAAGGAAGAAAAACTGCTAAAGAATTAAGAAAAGCTAAAATAAAAGTATCAATGTTTGTTGATTCTGCGCTAGGAATTGCTCTTGAAGGAAAACAAGGGATTAAAAAGACCACCAAAGTATTATTGGGGGCAGATGCTTTACTAAAAAAAGGAATTATTAATAAAATAGGTAGTAATGTTATAGCACAAATTGCAAAAAACAATAGAATACCTGTTTATATTATTGCAGATTCTTGGAAGTACACAAATAAAAATGTTCCTTTAGAAAACAGAACTTTAAATGAAATATGGAATAAAGCTCCTAAATTAATTAAAATTCAAAATCCTGCTTTTGATTTTGTCCATAAAAGATATATAAAAAAAATAATAACAGAGCTAGGAGCTTTAAGTTATGATAAGTTTTTGAGGGGGGTGAAAACTTAAACTCTTTTTAAGTTAAAATAATATATTATAGATTACTGCTAGAAATAGTTATTTTGTTCATAGTTTTTCTGAATCAGAACTTTTAATAGTTAATTTATAATATTAGTTATTTTTTATTTATAACGATCCCTAGTCTTATTTAGTAAAATCTTTAGAAATCAATCTACTTTTTCTTACTCTGCTCCTTCTCAATCTCCACAATAAGATTATTAATTTCTTCCTGTAAAACCTCTAATCTTTTCATGATTTCCTGTTTAATCTCTGTTAATTTTTCAGTTTGATTATTGGCAATTTCTTTAGTTTCAGAAATAGTTTTCTTAACAAAATTTCCTTTGCCAACATCAACAATTAAATTATTATCTTTAATTTCAACTGGCAAGTAAACTCTTTTGCCCAAATTTGCAAGAATATCCTTGTTTTTATTGTTTTCAATTTCATTTAAACTTGATATTAATTCTCCAAATTCCCTAATATTTTCCTCAATTAACTGCAGCTGTTGATTTAACTGATTGACTTCCTGTTCCATTAACTGAATTTTAATTAGTTGTTCTTGATTCATTGAGGAAGATAAATAAATATGCTTTTAAATCTTTCTTACCCTACTCCGGTTTTACATTGCAATAATTAATATATCCTATACTTATTATAAGAACTCCAATAGAGTTTATTAAAATGTCTTTAAATGAAGAATATCTTCCTGGAACAAAATACTGATGTATCTCATCAGAAATTCCATAGATTATTGCCAAGACTACTCCCAAAATTAATAAACTCTTTGATTTCTTTCCTTTAGTTATAGAAATTAATAAAAATAGAGCTAGATATGAGAATACCGTAAAATGATAAATATAACTAAGATAACCGGTTCCTCCGCCCGCAGGAAAAGTTAAAGAGGATATATAAAAAATTAGAACAGCTATAATTACTGTTACTAGCCATGAAATACCCCTATTTTTTTCAAACCATCTAACTATGTACATGTTTTATTATAATAAAATGAAATTTAAAGATTGTTGTAGTTAAAAATATCGTTAAGAATTGCTACTAGTCAATAATCTAAATTACTGCAACCCAAAAACCTTGCTTAAAAAAATACTAAAAATTATGCTTGTTATTATATACCACCATATCCAACTTCCAGATAAACTCGTTGTTGAATAAATATCCAAAAGCCATTTAAAAAGAATTAGTAAAGGAATTAACGTAATAATCATTGGCTTGAAAGATTCTTTCATCTGTTCAGGAAAATCCTCTAGCATTTTTTTATTTAGTTCTAACATTTTCTTAGGATTATTTTTAAAATTTTTCATTTCTTCACGAAGTTTTTTCTGTCTTTCTCTAATTTCCCGCATTTTATCTCTGTCAGTCATAAAATATCTTACTATTGTAACTAATAAAGTAGCAATAAAAGAAATAATAATAATTGAAGTTTTCGGATTAGTTTGAATTAGTTCTGTTAGTGGCATTTTTATGTTTTTAGCTTTTACTCCTTTTTTTATTTATCTTTTCTTACTTAATGTTATTTATTCTAAGGATTTATTAATAATTAGTTTAATTACCTCTTTATTATGTTTATTATATTATTTATAATCAAAACTGGTTTTTAAAACTTTATAATCACCATAAAACTAATAAATACAAAACTTCTAAATTATTACGATAATCTATAAAGGATATTATTTATTTAGAAAAGCCCAAAGCAAAATAATAAAGGCGCACATTAGAATTAGTGGAATGCTTTGCGCTTTTGGCGAGAGCTACATCATTCAAGTAAAAAAAGATGACGCCTTAGAAGAACAAATTAAAACAATACTTCATGAACTAGCTCATCTTAGTTTAGAAGGCAAAAATCTTGATGAAATAGATTCTGAATTAAACAAAAGTCTTATTCTTGGCAGATTATCCTTAGAACAAAAAAAGTTAATAGTAAAAATTGAAGAGGATATTGAAAAAAGTCAGGAAGTTTTTATGAAAGAAATCTGCCTTTAGTAAACTATATTAGAAAAAAATTATTATCAAATTATAATAAATCCTTTAATCTTTAATTTTTCTAAACCCCCATCATTTTTTTCATGGCAGGATTCATGTCAAGAGCATGTTGTTGTGCTATGTTCTGGTAGAACTGAAAGGTAATCATAATTCCTAATAATAAAGCTGTTCCTCCAACCAAAGCTCCTAAAACATCTGCAAGAGCAGCAAGCAATCCAATAGCAAGTCCTCCCATAATAGTTAAAGGTGTAACATATCTTGATAAAATTGATTCTAAAATTCTTTGGTCTTTTCTAAACCCGGGAATTTGTAGTCCTGATTTTAAAATATTATTTGCTTGTGCAGAAGCGTCCATTCCAGCAGTTTTAACCCAAAATACTGAGAATAATGCCGCAAAAAACATATAGAAAGCAATATGCCCAAAAGTCTGCCATAATAGATTAATTTCCCAACTTCCAGTAATTATTCTTCCAACTATATCTGTTGAACTTATCCAAAATAAAAAACCGCTTACAGGCTGTCCATTAACAACACTTCCCAAAAAAGTCGGTCTTCCAAGCCAATTTTGTAGCAAACCACCAAATAATTGAATGTTAGCAATTAAAGCACCTGTTAAGATTATAGGAATTACCGATGCATAAAAAAACTGCAGGGGCCACTTAAGACTATATCCTCTTAATCTGTCATAACTTAAAGGAATCTCAATTTTCAAACTTTGAGCCCAGACAACAACTAAAAACAAAATAATAGTTACAGCAATTGCAGAAAAAGCTAGCATTGCTCCTTGACTATCTGCATTCATTAAACTAACTATCAAAGCTATAACTTTTCCAGAAGGTTGGAAATTACCTTCAGGACCTAAAAAACCAAAACTAGCTGCAATTAACTGCCAACCAACTCCTGCTGCGATAAATAAGCTAACTCCTGATCCAAATCCCCATTTTTGACAGACTTCATCCATAAACAAAATAGCTAGTCCTCCTAAAACTAACTGAAAAATAACTATATAAGTAAAACCAGGAGCAGCCCTAATTCCTCCCATTGAAACATAAATAATAGATTCAAATAATATAAAGAAAAAAACTAGTAATTTCTGTAATCCTTGAAAAAATCTTTTTCCTTCTACACTAGAAAGATCAATATTAAGAATCTGGCTTCCAACTAATAATTGCAAAATAATACTAGCCATAACAATAGGTCCAATTCCAAGCGAGATAATTGATCCAAAACTTGCTCCAAGAATTACTGCAAAAAATTTAAACTGTTCTAAAAATCCCGGGTCTGCTCCATAAAGAAAAATATTAGACATAAGAAAAAATGCGGCTAAAATAATAAGAGTCCATTTTAGCTTAGTATTAAAACTTAGTTTCTTTTCAATTGGCCCTTTTACTTCAGGAAGATTTTTTAAAATATTTTTAAATTCCATTTTTATTTTTCAATTATTTCCGTCTTTTGCTATACATTAAAAGCCTTCACTTTTAACTACTTATTTAAATTATTTAATATTTAATTCTTATTTACTAATAGTTTTGCTGGTTTTCCTTAAAATCTCGACTTCTCCGCCAATTTTTTTAATCTTTTCTCTAGCCCTCTCACTGACATCTAAAACTCTTATTTTAATTTTTTTGTTTATTTCTCCATCTCCTAAAACTTTATATTCTTTTAAATCCAGCCAACCATCTTTCTCAAATTTTTTTAAAGAATCAAAATTTTTTTCAATGTCTCTTAAATTAATCACTTTATTTTTTTTCTTAAATGTACTCTTGCTTGTTATTCCCTGTTTTCCAAAATACTTATTTCCATAAAGTTTTATAACCAAAGTTTTTTTTTGGTCAGCTCTTTTTCCTGTTCCTGCCATGCCCTTTCCGCCCTTATGTCCACTGCCCTTCCATTTTTTTCTAGAACCATGTCCATGAGTACTTCCGCCTCTGAATCTTCTAGATCTTCTTTTTTTCTTAGTTTTCATTTTTTATCTTGCTTCATTAAAAAATGAAGATTAAAAATTTTTAATTTTTTTATTTTTATTACCATAATTTAGCTTCTTCTAATTTTTGTTTATATAGTTCATATTTATCGCCAGGATATATAAAATCAAAACCTTTATTATATATCTCACACATTTTCCTATTAATAGCATCGATACAATATCTAAAACTCCAATCATCTTAAAATTTAAATCCTTTTTTATAGTTACTATTTCATTATTAGAAACACTAATTATTAGACTATCTAAAAGAAATATTTTACCCTCTGCTAAATCTTCAAATCTAAAGTTTATTTTTTTAACCATCTCACAACATCCTCTCAATAAGTTTATTTATATCTTTTCCGTTATTTCCCAATACCCCTTTAGGATAAACCAGTTTACTTTTTATTCCTTTTCTAGGAGGATGAAGCCTAAAAAAAGGCTTTAATTCAAAATCAGAAAGTTTTTTTCCTTTGATTAGATTATCAGCAACCTCTTCGACATTAATTTTTATTTTATTTTTATCGCCTTCGACAGATTTTGCCCTTTCTTTAATTAATTTAACTAGAATATTCTTATCAATCTCGCCATAAGCGATATAAAACTTTACCTTTTTCAACATTCCTTCATTATTTTTATTTCTAGTAATTAAGATACAAGCATATTTTCTTCTTAATCTCAATCTATCTAAAGTTCCAGCAATATCTTTTTTTACATCAACCATTCCAGAAATTCTAATTACTGCTAATAACTTATTCTCTGAAAGTAATTTTTCTTTTTTTGTATCTGCCATTTTTTTAGTAACGTAAGCCCCTATTTCTTGCTTGCTGTTGCTATCTTCTAGTTCTTTATTAATTATTTTTTGTTCTCAATTAGATTTTATTTTTTTTATTAATACCTGCTAACTCAACTTGAGAGCTATAGCTACTCATTACTCTATTATTTTCATTAAGTTTAATATTACTAATATCATCATTCATTTTTTCTATTTTTATTTTTTAGATATGGGATTAAGCTAATTCAATGCTTTCATCAGAAAATCCAAGTTTTACCAGAACTTTTTTAACGTTCACTGAATGTTTTCCTTGGAGTTCAATAGCATTTCTTTTAACTGTCCCGCCACAAGCTAGTTTGTGTTTAAGCTCTTTTGCCAGAGACTTCAAATCAACTCCCTGAAAACCTAAGATGACTGTTATAATTTTCCCAAATTTCTTGATTTCTGTTTTTATCTGTATTCGCTGTTCTGTTTTTGCAATTTCTTGGCAAACACAAGCTTGCAAAGGCAATCCACATTTAGGACATATACTCATTTGTTTATTTTTTTGTTTTTATCCTCAATAGATTTATTTAATAGTTTTAACTTATTTAAAGATTTTTTTGATTTTAAATTTTTGTTGTGTTTCGTTTTGCGCTTTTTATTGAGCAAAATGAAATGCTCAAAAATCTTTCGATTTTGTTGTGCTTCATTTTACAATTCTAGCTTGCTTAAGGCTTTCAAAACCTTCATAAAATTTATTTTTGTTTAGTTTTATTTATGTCAAGATTCTAGAAAACCACGCACTTTAGTGCGTGGGAATCTTGAGCACCTCAAGAATTCTGACAATTGAATTCTTGATGGTCATCAGGAATTTTATTCCTGAGACAAGAAAATTTCTTACAAAGGAAATTTTCTGTACAGAAAATTCCAAACAACAAAAGGAATTTTCTTGCATCCAAAAGTCCTAAACAAACCTCGGCTTTTAAGCCGAGGTAAAACTCAAGGACTTTTTGATTTTATTAAATGTTAGCAATCTTGCAATTGTTTTTTTTAATTCTCTAATTTTTGTTTTTCCACCTTTAGTCAACTTAACTCTTTCTCTGATTAATTCATTTTTTAATTCTTTAATTTTTTCTTTTATTTCATTTACAGCCATTTTTGAAATATCTTTTGATTTTAATATTGCCATCTTGTTAAGTTTTGGTTTACTTAAAGATTCAGAAAATTTTTCATGTTAAAATTTTCTGCGCTCAAAAATCTTTTGATTTTTGTTGTTTTTAAAACCATCTATAAATTTTAGTTTTAGGTAATCAAAGATTTTTAATCTTTTAGTCTTTATCACCATATTTAATAATTTTTATTTAATAAATTTATCATTCTTTTGATTTTATATCAATAATTTCTTGAGGAGCTTCTTTAATATCTTTTTCCATCGGCTTTTTTATATCCTTATTTTTCACTTTTTCTTTTTTCTCTTCAGTTTCTTTGATTTTTTCTTCAACTTTTTTTTCGGGTTTTTCTTTTTTTTCCTGAATGCTTTCTTTGATTTTTTCTTTTACCAATTCATTAATCTCAATTTTATCATAAATTCTAGCCCATGGGGGCATAATAGCAACTTTCACTCCAATAACTCCGCTTTTTGTTAGTGCTGTTGATTGCGCTCTATCAACTTCTTTTCTTGAATCTCCAGCTTTCTTTAAATAACCTTCTGAAAATCTCCATGATTTAGCTCTATCACTAGGCAGTTTTCCGCTTAATCTTATTTCACAACCTAAAACTCCGGCAGCCATTATTTCTTGCAATTTTTTATAAGCAATTACTTTAAACTTCAAATTACCAGTTCTTTCTAAAGCAAGTGCGATCTCATCGGCAACTGTTTGTGCGTCAAACAAAGGATCTTTAATTTCTTTTATTTCAATGTGTGGGTTTTCTAGTTTAAATCTTTTTTTTAAAATTTCTGTTAAATCTTCAATTTTCCCTCCCCCCCTACCTATAACTAAACCAGGTTTACTAGTAGAAATAATTATTTTCTCTCCGACTGGCGTATACTCAATGTTCAATTTACTAATTTTTCCTCTTCCTAGATCCCTTTTAATATATTCTTTAATTCCAAACTCTTCTTTCTTCAGTTTTATAAATTTTTGTTCTTCCATTTTTAATTAGGTTCCTCCCACATTCCATTTAATTGCAGCATTTTTAACAATTTTGGATATCTTGAGTCAGAAGATTTATATATATTATAACGAACAACTTTCCCAAAATCATTTAAAAATCCTAACGAGATAACACGATCTTCAAAAATTAGTTTTTCTTTTAAAATTCTATAAGCTATTATTTTATCATCAGCTATTTTAGTCAGAAATTCTTTAACACCATAGATTTCAGATACTTTATTCTGTAAGATAACCTCATAAAATTCTTTTTTATTTTCTTTAATAATTCCAGAATAAACCATTTGCTTACTTATTGTTTCTAAAGTTACTAAACTTTTATGTTCAACTATTACTTTTTTTCCAATTAAATTTTCTAGTTCTTCATGAATTCTAGGTTTTTCATATATAATTGCTTTTTGCATTTTCATTTACATCTCCATAGTCTTTTTTAAAGCATTAATACAAGCCTTTGCTAAATTTATAGTTGTTCTTTTCTGCCCATCTGTATAACTATAAACATCTTTTATTCCAGATATTCTTAAAATTTTCTTTAGCTCATCTCCAATGACTAATCCTGTACCTTGCGGGGCTGGAATTAATTTAACCTTACAACTCCCACATTTTCCCTCAACAACAAATGGAACTGTATGCGATTCTCCACAATTACAATCAAAACTACCACAAGCCCTTTTAATTTTAATAAGATTAAGTTTAGCTTTTCTTAATGCTTTTGCGTTTGCTGGCAAAGTTTCTTTTGCTTTTCCATATCCAATACCAATATAACCATCGCTTCCTACAACAAGTGCACATGAGAAGGTTGGAACATTTCCTTCAGCAGTTTTTCTTTGAGTTTGTCTCCAAGCTCTTCTTTTTCCACCGCCAAATTTTCCTTTTGCCTGTCCGATATTAAGGATTTCTGACTTTAGCCCCAATAATGAATCAACAATTTCTGGCTCTAATATTCTATATTTCAACACTTCATCAATTTCTTTAATTTTTCCTTCTTTCACAAGTTTGCCAAGTTTTGTTTTTGGATTCCACTCTTCTAATTTTTTAATTTTTTGTTCTATCGCTCTATCTTCTCTGATTTTTTTAAAGTCTCTAGTTTTCCAAGCTTCATTCATTTTTTTATTTAATCCAATTTGTTTTTTCATTGTTATTTTAATACTTTATATTTATATTTATATTTATTTAAAAAATCTTTAATTAAATCACTGTCTAAAGCAACAGTCCAATACTCTTTCACTGGTTTATTTGGAACCCCTATAACATAATAATTTTTTGTTTCAGATAAATTAGTAACATTAAACTTTTTAGCTATTTCATGGAAAACATCGATATCACTAACCTGTATCATTCTTTTATGTGGCCAAAATACTAATTTATCTTCATTTGATATTTTATCCTCTAAATATTTTCTACATCTTTGTCCAGCTTCAGTTTTATCCATCATTACCATTTTACTTTACCTTTTCAATTTCATTTTTAACTTTATTAAAAAAATCATATCTTTGAATTTTTTCATTGTCAGGGAAGACTTTTTCGTTACAAGGGATATTTAATCCAGCATCTCTAGCTCCTTTAACTATGGCATAAACTCTTGAACCCTTTGTATTTGGAATTAATCCAGAATCTAAAATGGCTTTTTTAATTTTTACTTTTTTTCCTATTAATAATCCAGCTAAATAACTTGCTGATAATGACTTTAAACTTCCGATTTTCTCTTTGGGCCATCCAAATTTCAGAAGTTCTTTAGTAGTTATCGTTTTTAAAACTTTGTCTTGTGCATGTTCACTTTCAGCAATCTGCAAAATTATATACTTATTAGTTTTCCTAACAACTAATCTAGGAGAATTAGATTTAAGCAAAATTAATCTTTTTCTATAATTCGTTTTGCTTTCCCTTCTTCGTCTTTTATGCAATCTTCTTGGATGTTTCATTTTATCTACTGCTTGCTTCCTCTTAATTTTTTACTAACTTTCTCTTTAGTCTTTTTTTCAAATTCTTTTTCAGTTTGATATATTGGTTTAACAAAATTATCTGCTATAATTCCAATGCCATTTAAATATTCTCTAAAATTAGACTTGCTTTTAAACTCTTTCATTTTTATTTTTTTTCTTAATCTGATATATAACTCTTTATTGACAACCCCAACATTTTTTAATTCAATTAAATATTTCCTTAATTTCCTAGTTATCTTTACATATTCTTTTTTTCTATCTTTAATCTTCATTTTAATTTTTCCAGCCCCTCTTTTAGTTTTTCTTCTTCTTACCTTTTTTCTTCCTTTAACTGGTTTAATTGTTATTATCTCTTCTTGATATAATGTTTTAATGTCTTGTCTTGTAATAGCTTCTTTTATCTCAGCCAAATTTGCTTGATTAAAGACGATTCTATTTTTTCCAACACCCAAAACCCTTGCAGCAAGCATCTTTTTCTTATTGAGGTTCATTTTTATCTTTTGATAAGTTTATTTCTTGAATTATTTTGGCGCTTGCTACCATTTTTTCTAAGTTAGTTTTACATAAATTAATTGATCTATCAATTCTTATTTTTTCTTCATTTGATAATGTTTTTTTTCTTTTATCTAATAACTGATTGCATTCTCTATATGTATCTTCATAAAGTAGCTGATTAATTCTTAAAGCTTCTTCATAATTATCTCTACGAACTGCTTCAAAGAGTTTTTTATAAGTTTGCTCAATTTCTTCTTTATTCATAGTATTATTCATTTTTTTCCTCCATCTCTTCCTTTTTAATTTCCTGTTTATTTAAATTTGATTCAGTTTTCTCTTCAATTTTCTCCTCTAGTTTTTGATCAGTTTTTTCTTTTAGTTCTTCTTCTTTCTTTTCTTCAACTATTTTTTCCTTAACTACCATTTTCTTTTCTTTTTCAATTTTTTCTTCTTTTGTTTTTTTCTTTTTTTTCTCTAGTCCGGCCAAAAATTTTTTTGGATTAAGATTTAATAAATAAACTTTATTATGCAATGCGTATTCAGAAATCTCTTTCTTTTTCTTGTCTCCTATATTAGCTATTATCCCGATGTTATTTTCTCTAATTTTTTTTAAATCCTTAATATTATAAATCATAAATGGAAATTTTTTTTGACCATTTTTTTTTATTAATCCTCTTTCTTCCTTACTGCTTTTAAACCCAACCTTGACTTTTCTAAGTTTTCCCTTCATATTTAATCTAATTTTATTGTCTCTGCCTCTGGGTTTTCTATAGACTACTTTTTTCTTTCTTCTTAATCCTAGTTTTGAGTATTTATGAGAATCAACTACTCTAAATATTGTCTTTTTTGACATTTACAAATAAACCCTCCCAGGTTTTTCAATTATGAAAATTCCGTCTTGATATATTCTCCTATCTTTATTTCTTATTTTAGTTCCTTTTTCAATATTAGTTGCTATCTGCCCGGCTTTTTCAATATCAAAACTTTTTAATTCTACAATGTCCTTATCTATCTTAATTTCAACCTCAGGAACCGATTTTATTATTCTATCTTTATTTTCCCCTAAAAAGTTTTTAACAATAATTTCATTATTTTCTTTGTTGTAGATGACATTCATTGGAAAATGAACATTTGCGATCTGTAGTTTGTAGATAAATCCCTTTATTAGTCCATTAATCATATTTTTAATATGGGCTGAAAATGTTCCAAAAAGCCTTTTTTCAATTCTTCTATCTCTTTCAGAACTTATAATTATCTTATTTACTTCTATTTTAAAATTAATTAAATCGTTTAGCTTTCTTTTCAATTCTTTATCATTTTTCCTGATAATTAAAAAATTTTCTCTGATCTCAACAGAAATTTCTTTTGGTATTTCAATTTCTTCATATAATTTTTTCTGATTATCTTTTTTTCTAACTTTACTAATCTTAACCGATTTCCTTTGAGAGCTAGAACCACCATCGCTTTCATTTGATTTGATATTATCGATAGTTTTTTTATCTAATCTTTCTTTATTTTGGTAGCTATTCTGGTTTATTTCAGCTTTACTAACTTTTCTTTGTTTTAAACTACTAATATTTTCTTCGGCCATTTCAATACATATATGCTATTAAACATCCTCCTAAATTTTGTTCTTCGGCTTCAATATGTTTAACTATCCCCTTATTTGTGGAAACTATAATAAAACCAAAATTTTTTGCTGGCAAAAATCTTCTTACATAAAATTTTATTTTTTTAACAGAAACTGTATATCTTGGTTTAATTACTTTAATCATATTTAAGTCTATTATTCTAACCTTTAACTCACTATCTTGAATTTTATAATCTAAATATCCAGATTCTTTTGCAATATCTAATATACTTCTAAGTAATTTTGAATGCTTTTTTATATTTATTTCTGTTTTTTTTGCTCTTTTAGCATTCATTATTTCATTCAATCCATCAGCTACAATGTCTTGACCCATTTTAAGAATATTTTTTAAAGCCTAATTCTTCAGCAATTTCTCTAAAGCAGTGCCTGCATAAATTTAATCCGTAAGAATTGATCATCGCGCCAAATCTTCCACATCTTTCACATTTTTTCCTAGCTATCCCAGCACCTCTTTCTTTTGGTTTATTATGTTTTAAATACTTAGCTCTAATTGCAGGCTTTCCAGCAAGCTGTTTCAACATCTTTCTCCAATCACTTGCGGTCATTTTATTTCCTCCAATAGTTTATGATAATCTTTAGAATTTCTTTTGTAAGCATTTACTTCAAAACTGTAGCCGTCAAGTCCCATATATCTAAACTCTCCAACGAATTTATCACTGACATTTTTATCATTAAAAGTATAAACCATTGTGTTAATACAACGTCCTGATATAACATCAAATACAATTTCCTCAGTAATACAAAGGACAGAACCACTCTTATTAACTCTAAATCTATCTCCAACTTTTACATCATTATCAATTATCAATTTATACATTTCGCCAAGTCTTACATCTCTAGTTATTTGTTCTAATACCATCACACAATCTCCACCCCAAAATTTTTACTTAAAAAACTTACAATTTCTTCTTGACTAACCAATTGTTTTTTTGGCAATTTTCCACGCTTAATTTTTTTAAATTTAACCCTTTTCCCTCTTCTTTTAAAAACAATTCTTACTTCAAAGCCCAAAATACCAATATCTCTTTCATAATCTAATCCAGGCACTTCAATATATTCTTTAATACCAAAACAAAATTGATTTTCAGTTATTTGCTGTCTTTTTATTGTATTGTCGAAGGCAGAAAAAAACCTTTTTAATAGTCCATATATTTTATCTTTATCGCGAATTGTAACCTTACACCCACTCTGTTTTCCAGGGCTAATCCCAAATTCAGGCACTCTTTTTGTAGATTTTTTGATATAAACTTTTTTGTTGGTTATTTTTTTCAATAATTTTACAGATTTTTCTAGTTTATCGTCTATCCCTCCGCAATGTAGGACTAATTTTTCTATCTCAACATCTCTCATTTTATTTTGCATTTTATTTTCATTTCTTGGTTTTGATAATTTCTTACTATCAGTAGTTTGAACTTCTGTTGCTTTTTTAGCTAATTCTTTTACCATAATATTTTGTTTATTATCAACATCCAAAATTTTCTGATTCTGTATTAGTTCCATTTTAAAATTTCAGTTTTGTTATAACTTTTTTAAAAAGCTTCATCTTAAATTTCCTCCATCGCAATTATATTTTTAACCCAAACATTTATCTTTTTGCCAATGTTAATTTTTGCAAGTTTTTTACCGCCTCTTTCAATAATATCCTCAATTTTTCCTTTTTGACCTATATGCTTGCCTCTTATAATGAACCCTATTTTCCCAACTTCCATTTTAATTACCTTTTCAATATTTCTATTATTAAAATTAAAAACGACAGAGTCTCCAACATTCGCTTTTTCTTTATAAATAACATTTCTTCCATCAATTAAGTTTAGCTGAATTTTATTTCCTTTAATTATTTTTTTTCCAGTAATTTTTATAGTCTTTTTATCAAAATTGTCAGAAATATTATCGAGCATGATTTTTTTATGTTTAGACAAACCAACCCTATAATTTTTATCATTTAATAAAAGAACATCAAATAATCTAAGGGGATAATTTGTTTCTGTAATAACTTTTCCATTAATTTTAATTTTTTTTTCTTTTAGTAAATTTTTTAATTCTTTTTTAGTCCTAACTAGTCCTAAAACATCTCTTACTACTATTATCAATGGGATAGAATTTTTTTGGTCGTGCGTACTTACAGCCAAATACTTTGTTCCTTTCCTTGGAACTGGCCAAAATTTTCCAATATTTTGTCTTTTAAGATGCATATTTTTTCTCCTGTTTTAATCTATCTAAAACTTTTTTCTCTAGAGCAAAAATTTTGATATCATCATCTTCTATTAAGTATCTTTGACCTTCTGCTAAATCTTCATACCTACTATAAAAATAACTGTCCTTGGATAATGGTATTTCATGATACTGATAAAACCCTTCTACAGATCCATAACTCTTTCTAATCTTTTTAGCAATAAATTTTAATGCTGTTTTTCTTAATTTTTTTATTAACATTTTCTTACCTTATTTACTAATTGTTTTATCTCCTCCAGCTTTTCTTTCAAGGGACTCTTTTCTTTTTTTATCTTCTAAATTTAGTTCTTTAATTTGTAATTTTGATGGATCAAATTTAACTGCAATTTTTGTTCCATCTTTTTTGGTTCTATAAATTCCATCAATCGTTACTTTTAATTTTTTTAAATTAACTATATTCACTTTTCCTATTTTATCTTTAAACTCTCCCGCCAATACTTTAACTAAATCGTCCTTAACTACCGAAAAATTCCTCTTCCCATATTTTTTTCTCAGTTCTTTGCTTAAATTAACACTCATCATTTTTCTTCTAATATGCAAACTAGCATTATACCTATACTTTCTCTGCTTTCTAGGTTGTTTGCTTGCCTTCCAATGTTTTGAAAATTTTTTTTTCATCTTAAAAAGATTCCAACATTTTTACAGATTTAACAAGAAATTCTTTATATCTTTCTTTAGCTAAATCAAATAAAGATTGATAATAATCAGGAATTCCATTTTTTAAAAAAGAGGAGTTAAAATAAATAGAAGCAATTCTATCCAAACTTAATATGCCGTCAGCAAGGCTTTTTCCAACACGTTCAATGTCTCCTTGTTGAGCAAAAGCAGCTGATTCTATTGATGTAAAATTTATGAGACATAATTCTTCTAAATAACTTCCCAGTCTTTTACTTATAAATTTCTGTTTAACTATATTGTTTATTCTGTTAGAATAATCTCTAAGATTATTTAATTCTCTTGTCATTAAATTATTAATTTCATTATTCATTTTCATGTTTTTCTTTCCTCAAAAATATTATCGCATTTATTTCTCAATTCAACATATTTTTCTGCATAAAGCCTTGGATTAAAAGATAATCCCATTAAACCAGAACAATAATTCTTAAAAGCTTCATCGGTTTCTTCTACTTCCCAATAAGAAACTTTTCCTCTTCGTTCACTAAGATTTTGATCATATCCATCATCAACAACTATTGATGGGCTAACTATAGTTACTTCTTCATCATTGATATACACATCTAATGTTTTTATGCAAGATTCTATTTCTCTTATTAATATTTTTTTTACGTCTTTCATTTTACATCACAAATTTAGCAATTTTACTTACAAATGGGTATCTGTCTGCGGCTTCTTTAGCAATTGGTCCTTTAATCTGCGTACCTTTTGTATTTCCTTTTTCGTCTTTTAATAAAACAACGGCATTGTTTGTAAAAGCAACTCTTTCTCCAGTTTTTCTTCTATATGACTTTTTCTGCCTTATTACAACTGCATCAAAAACCTCTCCAATCATTTCATGATTTCCTTTTCTTACAGATACTTTAACCCAATCACCAACTTTAGCATACTGCTGTCTACCTCTTCTTGTTTTTCCACCTTTAACGCTAACTATTCTTACAACAGTTGCTCCACTGTTATCACTAGCTAAAACTAAACTTCCTAAATTCAATCCTCTAGTTATTTTTGCTGCAACGCCTTTCATTTTAAAATTTTCATTCTCCTTTTTCCTTAGTTTTACTTTCTTTACCAACCTTTCTGACAACAATAAAATGAATTATCTTGCTAATAGGCCTGCATTCTTTAATTTCAATATAATCTCCAATACTGATTTCTTTTGACATGCAATCAGGAAGTCTTGCATGAAGTTTTGTTTTCCTTTTAGCATATCTTTCATATTTTCTAACAAAAATTGTCCTTTCAAATTCAATTACAACCCTTTTTGGAAATTTCTTTCTTACAGTTCCATAAAAACTTCTACCTCTAAGACTTATACTGCCATGTTTTGGACATGCAAAATCATTGCATTCCTTTTCCGTTATGTTTTTTTGTTCTGCCATTTTAATTCTATATTCCTTTTAAATAATTTGGTAACCATTTATCAACTAATTCTTGATAGAGTTTTATTTTAACCTCAATATCATTATCATTTCTTACTCTAACAAAATCTTTTAATTCTAATAGTCCTGCTCCAATATTGATCACTGCATCTTTTTTCCCAAGACTATAACTATTATCCCAAAAAAAATTGAAATCTTCTAAATATTTGTTTAACCCAATCAATAATGCATTTTTCCTTATTTCATAATTTTCAAATTTCATTTTAATTTTTATCTCAGATTAGGAACTAATTTAATTAAAACATGACTTCTCTTAAATCTCCCTTGCCCAAATCTTTTCTGTGGTTTAGAAGCAATATTAGCCATGCAAAAAATTTTAAATTTTTCTAATTCTAGCTCATTATAAATTGCATTTGCTCTTAAACTTTTTAATAATTTTAAAAATTCATTAACAGCATTTATAGGATATCTCCCTCTTCCAGAAGCGATACTAATTCCTTTTTTATGCGGTATTTCTCCTTTCATTGGAATGGCAATTTCTATTTTTTTGACTTTTTCAAGATTTCTAATAGACTGATCAATTTCTTTATTTCTGATAAAATTACAAACAGCAACAGCCTGTTTTGTAGAAATCCTCAAATCCTCTCCTTTAACAACAGCTTCTGTTTTTTTTATTCTTTTAATTTCTGCTTTAGGTTCTCTTTTTTCTTTAGTTTTTTCTTTTTTAATATCTAACTTATCGCCTTTATTATATTGAACCTCTGTTGCTTGCTTGGCGTTACTATAACTACTATTGCTAATTTTTTCTTCTTTAAAACTTTCTTTTATATTTCCTTTAATTTTATTATCTAATTTTTCATCCATTTTATTTTACAGACTTAGATGCACTAGATCTTGTAGCGCCGATTCCAGCTGCGCCATGTTTAACTTTAGATCGAGTAACTGAAAATTCTCCTAACCTATGACCCAACATTTCTTTTTCAATCTGAATAGGAACAAATGTCTTGCCATTATGAATATGTATTTTCATGCCTATCAATTGCGGAACAATAATAAGACTTCTTAAATGAGTCCTTATAAGTTTTTTATTCTCAATTTTTTTATCGCATCTTATAACAAATTTCTGTATCTTGTCATATTGCCTTAATATAGTTCTTTTTTCGTTGCTTTTCAATAATTTTGCAAATTCTCTAATGTCCATTTTTTTTAATTCCTCTAGAGTGTTGCCTCTATATGTGAATTCCTTTTTCTTTATTTCAAATGTTTGATCTGTCATTTTTTATTTTTATTTTGTGTTTATTTGTTTACTTGATTAATAATCATAAACCTATTAAGCGAGAACTTCTGTTCCAGCTTATCTAACTTATTATTAATCTTCATTATACGTTTTTTGTTTAATTTTTTATTTTTAAAATATTATCATACTAAAATTCCTTTCCCCCTGCCAGTCTTCCTAGGCCTTATATGGCCAACTTTTGCTCCTGGAGGAGCATTTCTTTTTGCTATTTTGCTTTTGATTCTTTTTCCTCTACCACTTCCAAAAGGATGGTCTACAATATTCATTTTTACTGCAGAGGTTCTATGCCATTTTCTTCCTACAGATTTCATTTTATAATATTTCTTGCCTGCTTTAACAAACGGTTTTATTATTCTGCCATCTCCTCCAACAACACCTATAATTGCTCTACAATTTTCATGCAGTTTTATCTTTCTTCTTTTAACTTGTATTTCAACTTTATCATCTTTTGTTGTTATAATTCCAAAACTTCCAGAACTCCTAAAATACTTACCGCCATTTCCAGGAACAGCCTCAACATTAAAGACCGTCGTACCTTGCTTAATGTCTTTTAGTTTTAAAATATCCCCAGTTTCAGAAATTCTGCTTTCGGGCCTTTTTCCAATATAAATTTCTTTTCCCTCATAAATACCATCAACAGCAGGCACGAAAAATCTTATTTTTTTATTTTTGTCTTTTTGTATATTAACATCTAATGAAGTTTGATCGCTCTTACTAACTTGCTGTTTATTTTTATTCTCAAGTTCTTTTTTAAAGCTAATAATATTTCTAACTTTTTCTTCTTTAGGATTAATACTACTTATATTACTGCTAACAACCTCAATTTCAGCAAGAGGAGCTGTATGCCCAAGAGAATTAATTAACCTAATAACCTTACCGATACCTTCTATGTTTAGACTAGGGTAACTTATTTTATATATATAAGCTCTTGGTCTAACTCTATACGTTAAACTTCCTTTTCCTCTTGCTTGCGAATATATTCTTTTTCCCATTTTATATCATTCCTAGTTTAGTAACAACATCAATTGCAGGATCTCTTGCATTTAATTTAGCATAAACATACTTTTCATTTTTTCTTATTAAGCTATTAATTTTATCTACCTTAACATTAAACATATTCTCAATTTCCTTTTTAATTTCATCTTTGGAATTTCTCATATCTGTCTTAAAAACCAAAGTATTATTAAGTTCGATTAGCCTAACTGCTTTTTCAGACATAACTAGTTTGAGCATTTTTCCTCCCTGTTTATAGGCTTTTTATTTATTTTATTAGTAATCCTATAAAGATTAAGAATGCTAGAAACTCTATTGTTATTTCTTTCTCCAATATTACCTAAGTTTATTAATATTTTAATTATCATTTTAAGTTTTGGTTTTTTATTTCTCCTTACTATTTTCTTTAAAAAAATCTTCAAGTTCTTTAATCGCATTTTCGCTAAACATAGTTAATCTTGCTCCGTTTTCGGCTAGATCATTCACACTTAATTTTTTAACTTTAATAGTTTCAATTCCTCTAATTTTCTTATTTTCATCATTGCTTACGATAAACAATAATCCTGCATTTTTTTTATATTTCCTGCCCCTCATTTTTCCAATCCCGGCTCTCACCGTCTTTTTTTGTATAGCTATTCCATATAATTCGCCTAAAATTTTTTTTAAACTTTCCAATAATTCTTTTGTTTTTAGCTGAAAAATTTTATTTTCAACAACCAAAGGCAGCTTATTATTAATTTTATTAAGATTGTTTAAAGAATCATATTTTTTCTTTAGCTCTTCAAAATTAGAAATATAACTTAATGCTGATAATAATGCTTTTTTTAGTTCTTTTTTATTTATTTTTTTTATTTTATAAAGCCCTCTTGGAGGGTGGGCTCTTCTACCCCCTCTTGCGAAAGGTACTATTGCTCCTTGCCATGAAAATTGAGTTCCTCTTCTCCAAAAAGCTTTTTTTGGTATTCTTGCAAGCCCTCTTCCTCTGTCAGATTTCCACGAATGTCTTTTATGTCTAACATTTCCACTTGCAGATCTATCCATTCCAGCATAAAGCTTTGTAGAATAAGGGTGTTCTGCTCTATTATTCATCTTTTCAGCTTCAACAACTTTAAAAATAATATCTTCTCTTATTGGTTCTTCGAATAATTCTGTCTCTATTTCTCTTATCTTTTCTCCATTAATATTTAAAATTGGGATTTTCATTTATATTTCTCCTGATCTTTTGCTAGTTCTGTTTCTAATCTATCTACATAGGCTTCCCCTCTTTCTAAAAATCTAGCCCAATCCACCTCGGCCATCAAATCTAATCCAGAAAAAGTATTTTCTAGATCATGAAGAATAATCTCTGTTTTTATTTGATAATTTTCTAAAACCTTTCTATTTTCTTCTTCAGAAGGACTTACAACAACTAATGCTGTATTATTTTTTAATTCTGAGCGATAATGATGACATAAAATAGCCTCTGTTAATAGAAACTTATCTGAATTATGATTAACATAACGATAAGGAGGTTCATTATCAAAAACCTTAGGCTTAGGCATCTTTCTAAAATTTCCATTTCTACTGATAATCTCTGCAAATCTATGCGATTCTTCTAAAGATCCTACTCCAAATAAAAACTTAGCTCTTAATCTCTGTTCCATTTTCATCTCAACTCAATAAACTCATAATTTTTTTTAATTTGATCTTTTGAGGGTCTTAAGGAAACAGTTACAATTAATTGCCTTTTTGCAGGACCTTGAACACTTCCATAAATTAAAGCATAGTCTTCTTTTATTTTACCAAAATTTTTAAAACCTTGTTCAGGATTAATATCTTCTTCTTTAAGGTTAGAAATAAAAATGATTTTATTATTATAAATAACTCTAGTAAAATAACCCATCTGACCAGCCATCGGTTGTGTAAATTCAACTCTTGCTGGATGCCACGGCCCCCCTGACCCAGGCCCTCTTATTCCTTTTTCAGATTTATGGGCCTGCAAACTTAATCCGAATCTTTTAGTCGATCCTTGGAAGCCCTTTCCTTTTGTTATTCCTCTAACATCAACTAAACCATCTTTTAAAAATTCTTTATTTAAAAAATCCACAATTCTTATTTCTTTATTTAAATTCTCTTTAATAAAATTTAATTTTTCTTCAATTGTTCCAGAAAGTCCAATTTCAGCAATATCAGGAGTTTTTTTAATTCCTGTTTTTTTAGTTTGAGAATAAATAACTACTCTAATATCATTATATTTTCCTTTATATTTATCAAAATCAACTTTATTTTTTATTTGTTTAGGAAGTTTGATTTTCTTTTTTAATTCTTTATCTAAATTTTGATTTAAGATCCCTCCTATCAAATTATTATCTTTATAAAATCTGACTGATAAAATTTTTATTGTTGGAAACTCTATTATTGTAACGGGGATGGTAATCCTTTTTCCTTTTGTTAAAGAATTAGGAGTGTTATCTTTAACATAAGCAGAAGCCATTCCAACTTTATATCCTATAAATCCTAGTAATCCTAGATCTTTTCTAGAAAGAGAACTCCAGTTAACCCTAGGTAAAATCTTGTTGGCTTTTTTCCTAGGATAAAACTGCAAACTTCCATGCCGAATATGTCCGCGCCTCATCTTATAGTTATTTAATTATATTTTTTATTTTTGTTGATAATATATTAATAAAATAGCTAGTATTCCGTATTTAAGCAGTTTTAATACTTACTAATCTTATTAATTATATTAATATTCTTGCTAATTTATTAGTAATTTACAATAATAAGCCAGAACTAAATAAATTAGCTTTTGGACAATCGTAACTTAACAGCTATTAGTTTATTACCCTGATTATTGCTTTAACTTCCCCTTACTAATAATTATTTTTCTTAATTATTAACTTGATAGCAAAAAAGCTAAGAACTAATGTTCTTGGGCCTGTTAGTAAAAACCAACCGCTATCAAAAACCTATTTATAAGTTTCAGATTTATCTATATGTAAATTAGCAAGAAAAAAAGAGTTTTTAAAGATTTCGTTATTTCTAACACATCTAATTATTAATCGAATAAGTTATTAATAATTTTTAATAGATAATCTAAAGGTAGTTTAATATTTTAGAAAAGCTTTTAACTTGGTTTTAAGAAGTTTGTAGATGGGCAAATATACAGTATATGAAGAAAAAGTTGACGAGTTTATTGAAAAATATTATCTACAGAAAATTGTCTCCAGTTTTCTGAAAGATATTAAAGCAATGAATAATAAGATGATTTCTATAATATTATTTGGAGGATTTGGAAAAGGAGAAGGGAGTATACAGTTTATTAACAATAAATTTGTTCCTTATAATGATTTTGATTTTTATATTATAACAGAAAAAAAACTTAGTGATAAGGAACTAAACAAAATTTCTATGAATGCTTCAAAAGAAATTGGAATGGGTGGATTAGAGATAGCTTATTTTCCAGAGCAAGAGTATGATTCTAAAAAATTTTTTCATATAGATGTTAGATGTATCCCTTATGATCATCTAAGTAAATTAATGAAAATTCAAAGATATTATGAATTAAAGTATGGAAGCAGAGTTATCTATGGAGATAAAACCGTTCTTCACAAAATTAAAGAAATAAAACCAGAAGAAATTCCTTTCTCAGAAGGTTTAAGGAACTTATTTAATAAATTACATACTATGTTATTAGGTTTAAGCAAGAGCTATAATAAAGAGCAAGAAAAAATTAAAATATTTTGGAGTTATAAATGTTATTTATCAATTTGTGAGGCTTTATTACTCCTTGACAGAAAGTTTGCTCCAACTTCTGTGGAAAGAGCTAATCTTTTTATTAACAACTATAAAAAAGATTTTCCTGATTTGTATGAAATAATTCCAAACCTGCCAGAAAAAGTTAGAAAAGCAACTAGATTTAAATTAAAACTAGACTTTAATATTAATCATAAAAAATTATGGGATATCGCTTTAAAAGATATTTTAATTGTTTTTAAATATTATCTAAAAAAATTTGTTGGTGGTGATAATAATGGTGCTGAAGATATTGGGTCTGGAATTATTAATTACGTCGAGAATGGTGATATCAAAGATATAATTAATAACAAACTGCCTTATACTTATTTCAAACCTTATTTAAATGAAAGAATTGGATTTAACTTCTTTTTATCTCAATATTTATTAAATTTTGGTTATTTTAATGTTTTAAGAAAAAAAGACAAGATTTATTTTAAACCGTTACTTAATTGGAAAGATGTTGGATTAAGAATGATTCTTCCTGTTTATTATTTGTTAAAAGCTTATCAAGAAGTAGAGCAAGAGATAAAGCAAGAAAACATTCAAGAAATACCAAAATCTCACACGAATCAAATAATGAATTCTAGATTAAATAAAAAAATAATAAAGACTACTTTAAATAATCATAATTTAACTCATTCAATTAATTTAATATCAGTTAATTCTAACTCAAATAATTCTGATGATGAAAATTTAATAATTAATTCTGAATATTTAAACAAAACTTATAATGAATTAAAAAAATTCATTAAGTTAGATAATAAAGATTTTTGGTATTTAAGAGAGAAAGCTCTAAAGGCTTATGGTTTATACTATCAACAGAGGTTGTTGTAAATTTTTAATTAGAATTCAATATTAGTTGGTTCTGTTTAATCGAATGGGATAAACTCTCTCTAAACCATGGTTTTCTAAGATAAATTAATTATTTTATTAATCAAAAATTTCTTGTGTTTTTGATAGAAATTTTTAAGACAGAAAAAATTAGATTTTTCTGTATTAATGATAATTTTAATAAATAGTAGCATTTATTCTTGGTAAAAACTTGTTTTATTATAGTAGGCGTAACAATATCATTAAAGCTAAATTATTTATATTTAAGATTATTCTATAATAAATGGGACAGTTTTACTTAGACATAGAAACTACTGGGTTAAATCCAACAAAAGACAAAATTATTACAATTCAGTTTCAGGAATTAGACAGATATACTGGGGAGCCTATAGGAGAGTTAATAATACTTAAAGAGTGGGAATCTTCTGAAAAAGAAATTTTAAAACAATTTATATCAAAAACAGATATTTTAACTGGAGATTTTAATTTTGTTCCGGTGGGTTATAATTTAAACTTTGAACACAATTTTCTAAAAATAAGAACTACGATTAATAATCTACCGTTAATAGATATTCTTAATAACCCTTTTATTGATTTAAGGGCAATTGGAATTTTAATGAATAAAGGGCAGTTTAAAGGATCAAAACTAAGCAATTTAACAGGAAAACAAGAAGATGGAATAAATATTCCTTTATGGTATGAAAATAAAAAATATGATAGAATAATCGATTATATAATAAATGAAACAAAAGAATTCGTAAAATTTAATGCTTGGCTTTATAAAAAAATGCCATTTTTGTTTGCTGAATTCAGAAATTCGAGTTGGAAGTGAATTAAATGTTGCTGTGATAAGAATTTAATATAAGTTTTATGACTTTTTTTACAACTCAAGGTTCTGTTAGCTTAAAGGGTCATGAACTGCTTCTCTTTCTCTAGTTTATCCATAATATTTGAGATTTTAAATAAATAATTAATATCTGTTATAATGAAACTTATCGACAAGAATTGGTAGTATGCTCATTAACAGTGCCTAACTCAAAAAAATTTAATCATATAATTTTTTTATTCCAGCAATATCTCCGCTATTCAGTGTTCTTTTTTTTGTTTCTCCTATTCCAGCAAATCTATACATTGTTTCTTCAGTACAGGAATCAGAAGGATGAGCCATTCCAGCAGTATGTCCTTTTTCGTGTGTTGCAATATTCAGAAAATCCATTACGTTTGGATTTATTGTTGCGTCGCCCCAGACAAAATCAGGATCGTTATAAACAACATCAAATTCTACAATTTTTCTATTAAATGTTGGTCCTGAAAAAACTCCCCAAACTATTGCTACTGCAATTACTCTTGGATCTAAAATACTTCCAAATAAAACCTCGTTTTTTCCGTCTGGTGATAAAATATCAGCACCATTAACTATTAGACTAGTATTTCTTGTTCCAAAAACATCGAAAGCAACTTGGTCATCCCAAGCATTAAAACTTACTTCAACTGAATCAGCAACAAAACTATCACTCAAACCATCTGAATTTGTTGTATCTAAAACATATTGTTCTGTTGTTTTCCATTTTGCTCCTTTTGCAAGAAAAGCATAGCAAGTAGTATCACCTAGATGTGAACTACCTCCACGATGGCTTGCTTCGTCTTTTTTCTTTATTATCATATATCCTTCAACTACCTCTCCATTAACATCAACTGCGCTTCCAAGACTAAAAAGCCCTGGAGCAAGTTCTACAGCATGGCTTGGAACAATAACCTCTGCTCCTCCATTAGAAACAGCAGTTGTAAAATTTGGTATAGCCATAACTATTGAGAACATTACTATTAATAATAAAACGCTAATTAATCCAATAAATAAATGTTTTTTCATCTTATTATAAAAAGGTTTATATTTTTAAACTTTGTTATATTGAAATATAAAGGTTCAATAAATAAACTTTTTAATGAAAGAAGAAACGAAATCTTGAACTCAACAAAACTTATTAATAACAACAAATACCACTAACCATTAATTATTTAAACTATTGTTAACTATATTTGTTATCTAAAATAAAAAGGTGTAAATTGAAAAAAGAAAAATGAAAGTCCTATTAATAGCTCCAAATTATCTGAAAGTGTATAGTTATGTTTCTGAAGAGGCGACAATGATTTTGCCTCCTTTAGGATTAGTTTATATTGCTAGTTATTTAAGAGCAAAGGGAGTTGAGATACAAGTTCTAGATTTTGCTGCGCTAAGATCAAATACAGAAATGGAAAGAAATCTTATAGCAAAAAGTAAGGCAGATCTTGTTGCAATGGCTGCTACAACTAATACTATTATGGAGGCTTATAATTTAGCGAAAATAACAAAACAAATTCTGCCAAATGCAAAAGTTGCTGTTGGCGGACCTCATCCAACCATGGAGCCAATAAAAACCTTACAAGAATGTTCTGAAATAGATTATTGTGTTATAAGCGAGGCAGAAGAAACAATGTTGGAATTATCAATAGCTTTAGAAAATGGAAAACCTATTAATACAATACTTGGTTTATCTTATAGAGACGATAAAAATAATAATGAAATTCAAGTAAATGCTTCAAGGCCTTTAATACAAGACTTAGACAGTTTGCCTTTTCCAGCTAGAGATTTACTTCCATTAAAAAAATATTGGACTCCAGGTGTAAGAAGATATCCTTTCGCGACAATAATGACCTCGCGTGGATGTCCGTACAGCTGTACTTTTTGCAGTAATTTTAAAACTCAGGGTAAGCAGTTTAGATTTAGAAGTCCTGAAAATGTTTTAGCTGAAATAGATGAGTTAGTAACTAAATATGGTGTAAAGGAAATAAATATAATTGATGATAATTTTACTTTCCTGCCTAAAAGAGTTAAAGAAATTTGCGATTTATTAATAAAAAGAAAATATGATTTAGAATTAAAAACTGGAAATGGAATAAGATCAGATAGAGTTTCTCTGCCAATGTTAAAGCACATGAAAAAAGCTGGATTTTATTTAGTTGCATTTGGTATTGAGTCTGGAAATCCAGAAATATTAAAGAAAATGAGGAAAGGAGAGACTAAAGAACAATTAAGAAATTCGGTTAAGATGGCCAAGCAAGCTGGTTTAATAACAGAAGGATTTTTTATGTTTGGAAATGAAGGAGAGGGTAGGAAAGAGATGCTAGACACAATAGAATTCGCTAAAGAACTTGATTTGAATATTGCTCAATTCCAAGTTTATACGCCTGTTCCAGGAAGTCCTTATTATGAGAAAATAGCAAAAGAAGGTAAGGTATTTTCAACAAAATGGGAAGACTTTAATGCTTTTAATGAACCTTTATTTGAGTATGGAGAAAGCAAATATGACTTAATGATTGAAATGCAGAGAAGAGCTTACAGAGAATATTATTTCAGACCTAAAATGATTGTAAAGAAATTATTAGAAGTTAGAAATTTAAAACAATTTCATGCTTATGTTAAAGCAGGAATGGCTGTTGCGAAGATGAGTGTGGGGAAGGCGACGTAGATTTATGATATTGATTAAATAATATAAGTATATATCATGAAACACAAAATTAATGATCTTAATCGAGAGATGGCAGATCTAGATGCAACACTAGAAGAATTTAGCGAATCGGTTGATCTTCTTTCGAGAGATCGTAATTTAGAGAATGCTAGGCAAGCGCAATGGAGAAATATGGAGTCTTTTCACTTATTATATGATTTGTATTTAATGGTCGGTTATGTTTATAACGTTACCGAAAAATTTTTACGTGACTCGCATGATTGTGTTGCTGCTTTAAGTTTAGTAAAAGAAGAAGATGAATTCTCTTTAATAAATTATGGTCCTGGAAATTATATCCCACTTCTAATAAAAAATGTGGAAAGACGAATTGATTTATCCGATGGTTATAGAAATCATGGTAATTATTATGTAAAGAGAAAATTAAGTGAGCTATTAGATGAACATCTGAATAAGAGATTTGGATAGATTATATCAAACAAAAGAATTCTACTTTCTTCATACTATTTTTACCAATAGTTTAACTCCCAACCACCTCATCTAAATCCGGCACAAATTCATCAAGTTCTTGAAAATGCCCTCCAGACATTGCAGCTGTTGTAAAAGAATGAACAGCTAGCGCCACATCAACCATTTTTTGAGATAAGATTTCACGTTTTTTATAATATAACTCGTCTGATAATCTATTAAGCTTTTCATTGACTGATTTTTTATTACTAGAATTAGTATATTCGCTAATCAAAGCCAGCATTTCTTTCGCTTTTTCTTTTTCGTACTTAATATCTTTCATAATGAAAGCTTGTATAGATGGTTTATAAGTTTTATTAGTATAAATTATAGGAAATATAATCTTTTAAATCCATTTTTATAAATGATAAGATGAAGAACATGAAAGTAATAATGATTGATGCTTTTAAACCCAGCTATCTAGAACATGCGCCATATTTAAAATCTTTAACAGAAAAATACCAATATGGAGAATTAGATATGGGAATTGGGCATTGGAACGGTGTAGAGACTTTATTTAGTGGCAAGTCGGAAATTATTTCTCTTTTTTATAAGAGTAATAATAATTCTTTAAAATTTATTAGATATTTTTTATGGCTAAAAATATTTGGAAAAATTGGAAGATTTTTAGTAGAAGCTTTAGTTAATTTTCCTAGATTGATGAATGGATATGAATTAGTTAAAACAAGAAATATTCCTCTAAATATATTATATAAATTTAATATAAGTGTGAAAAGACATTTCGCCAAAAAAGATGATATAGAATTTAGATATTTTGGAGAGCTTGATAAGATAGGCCATAAATATGGAACAAAAAGTCTGGAAATTATTAAAGCAATAAATGAGGTAGATAAAAAAATTTCAAAAATGGGGTGGGATTTAATTTTTTCAGATCATGGAATGGCTGATATTGAGAAAACTATAGAAGTTCCTATAACAGAAGATTGTTTTATTGACTCTGATATGGCTAGATATTGGGGTAATGAAAAAGAATTAAAAATAATAAGGGAAAAACTTCCTCTAGAATATGGAAAAATAATTAATTGGAATGAAAAATATGGAAATTTAATATTTTTAGCTAATACTGGAATTTTAATATATCCAAATTTTTGGAACGAAAAACTAGTAAAGGCAATGCATGGTTATGACGGTAAAGATAAAGATATGAAAGCTTTTTACATAATAAAAATAAACGGCAAGAGAAAAGATTTAGTTGCTGAAGAACTTTATAATGAATTAAAAAATTATGAGTTATCAAAATAAAAATGAAAAATCAGAAATTTGAAGACAACAGATTAGAGAATACTTATGAACATAAGAATTTTATTGTAAGATGGTATTTTAGATGGAAAGTTATGACGGCAATTTTATTGGCTGGATTAATAAAAGAGGATATTATTTTGGATTATGGGTGTGGAGGGGGATGGTTGGAAAAAAAGCTTGCTAATTTTAAGATTTATGGTTATGACATAAATCCTAAGAAAACTTTTATTAAAGATTATAGAAAAATAAAGCCAACAAAAATTTTTGCTTTAGATGTTTTTGAGCATATTCCTAAAAATGAGATAAAAAAAATAATAAACGGTTTTAAAAAATTAAATAATAAGTTTGAGTTAATTGTTTCTATACCGACCGAAAACCGGATTTCTAGAAAAATTAGGGGACTAGTTGGAAAGAAGGAAGTTCCTGATGAACATATAACTAAATATGAAGATATCTTAAAAATTCTTATGGAAAATTTTGAGTTAAAAAAGAAGGTGAACTTTTTTACAGTTACCCATACTTTTTTGTTTGAGCATGATTCTAGAAAATATACTGAAAAAGCTAGTGATTATAAGGAAATTAAAGAGTTGATTAAAAGAAAATAACCGTTTTTAAAATTCTTAATTACAAAAAAAAAGTAATTACATTTAGACCTCTGATATTTCTTCGCGACGCTTTTTTTCTGCAGCAGAAAATCTTTTAAAAGATTTTCTGTGCCATAAAATCCAAAAGATTTTTTGGGCTCAAAAACTTTAAACTATTATTTTAAACTTTTAATATTATCATAATCAAACTGATAAACAATTACAACTGGCTGTTGGACGTTTGGATAAGCCTGAACAGGAACTAACAAATCAGGATGTTTTTGAGGATATGCAAAAGCCCAGGGTTCTTCTCTTTCATAAGCAGAAACGACTAAATATTTAGGTCTTTTTTCTAGGATAAATTTATCTAAATCTGACTCGTTACCTTTAGCGAGGTCTCTTCTATAAGCTAGTTCAAATGGGTAAACTGAACGCTCTGAATAATAAGTTAGCTGCGGAAGTCCACTTCCTATTATAATATCTTCTAGATTTGAATTTTCTTTAATCCATAATCCTGCTTGTTTAACTTCCATATAAGAAAGTTTTTTAGATTCAATTAAACTAAACCCAAATTTATAGTTTGGTATTAAAATAATTAAAAAAATGATTAAAAAAACAATAGCAATTGTTTTAGGATTAATTTTTTCTTTTAAAAATCCGGTTATATAATAAAAAGGATAAACCGCAATAAAAAATAAAAATGGTATTACTGGCATTATATATCTTTGCTCTAATTGAGGAGCCATATATCCTAAAAATAAAAAACTTAAAACTATAAAAGATAAAATAAAAAACTTTTTCTGTATAGTATCATTTGAAAAAATTTTATCAAAACCTAAAAACAAATCTATAAAAAAAAGAAAGAACCCTATAATAAATAAAAGGTATATTGGACTTATTACGAATAAACTAGAGTATCCCTTCTGATTTGCATCTAATATATATGGCAGATTATTAATATAAAGAAACAAATCAGAAGTTTTAGCTAACTCAACACCAACCTCTCCAGTCTTAGAAACTCCTTCTATTCCAAGATAATAGTTTGTAAGATCTAAAATTGGATTTCCAAAATGCTTATTATAGAGAATAAAATGCGGGATTAAAATAATTAAAAAGATTATAATTGATATCCATAATTTTTTATTGACAAATATTTTATGTTTTTCTCTTACTAATGCTAAAAGTAAAATAGGAATTACAAACATTAAATACTGCATTCTTGTTAAAACAGTCAAAGCAGCAAAAATTCCGAATAAAATAAAATATTTAATTCCTTGATTTTTCATATAACCCTTCCAGAAAAAGATTAAAGAAGTTAAAAGAAAAAAGGTTGCTGGAATTTCTGTTAATAGCCTTCCTGTAAAAAATAAAAAAACCCAAGATAAAGTTATTCCTAAACTTGTTAATAAAGCTAATTTTTTATTAAACATTTCACTTATTAAAAAATAACTGACAAAAACAATTCCTGTTGATAGTAAAACAACTAAAATTCTCATGCCAATTTCTCCAATGCCAATTGCAAAAAATAAAGTTCCTATTAAAGCCCATAAAAAACCTCTTCTATAATACCACATATCGATTAAATTTGGATTAATGCCGGCCCATCTTTTCGCACTTGCCATGTAATCAGCAGCATCCCACCATAAAACTTGGTCATTTGTTTTTAAATAAACAAGAATTCTTATTATCAAGGCTACTAAAAAAATTAAAAGAAATAATTTATCATAACTATCCTGTATCCAACCAAAAAGTAAATGTTTAATATTTTCTTGTTTTTCCTTTTGAGTATTTTGAGTATGATTAAAAATTAGTTGTTCTGCAGATGGTAATTTATCGGTTATATCCATTATTAATTTTATAGAAGTTTGTTTTTATAGTTTGTTATTATCTGTCAAGTTTCCTTAATTCATGATATAGGTTTGTTAAAAAAATTCGGTTGTCTTCTTGAACATAATGCAATTCTCTTACCCCCATTCTGCTAAAAATCTTGCAAAATCTTAAATAATAAGAAGGATCGTCTTTAGGTGGCTCTTTCTCTGAATTCCAGTCCCACTTCCCTTCTTGTATATCATTAACAACTATAAGAAAATCTTCTATCTCTTTATTTTCTTGATATGCTAGATTTCTTGCCATCGAAGAGGCTTTTTCAAAAACCATCGGAGAAGTTATAGCAGAACCTATTGATAAATAAACGCCTCCATCTAAGTTTGAGACAGAATTAACAAATTTATAAAAATCAGTTCCAGAAGTTTTGCCTATTGCTTCAAAATCACATAAAGGATGTTCATGTATTATATCCTGGCCTAGACAAGAGTGAACTGTAAATGATATCTTATGACAATATGCTGCTTCTTGCACGCTAAATTTTTTATAGGGATGTTTTATAATTTCTTCTCCTAATTTTTCTGAACTAATAAGTTTTCCAATAGACTCGCCATAACCTAAATTATTTTTAGCTCCTTCTATAATAGCTAGATTAATATATTTTCCTGTCTCCTCCCATAACCCGAATTGGCCTTTTTGTACATAATATCTGACATCTTCTTCAGTTTTCCCTAGATAAGCAAATTCCCAATCATGAATTGAGCCAGCTCCATTTGTAGCTAGATGTGTTATATAATTTTTTTCGGCCATTTTCTTTAAAATCAGAGATAATCCGTTTTTAATTAGATGGGCACCGAAAAACATTATCACTTGTTTATCCTCTTTTTTAGATTTTAATATCTCATTTGCTATATTAGTTATTATTTCCAAGTTTTTCGATCTTTTAGGAACCTCGTCTGGATTTATCATTATATCTAAACTAGTCTTACTCTTTCTTTCAGATAAAGGCAATGTTTTTATTTTTGATTTATCGAATTCCATTTTTATTTGAGACACTTTTTTCTATTAAATTTATTTTAGTATTTTTTATTTTTGTTAAACTACAATTTATGATAGTGATAATCACTTGAGAATCTTTAATTAACTAGTATTTGTCATTCTTATTTTGCAAAGATAAAATTTTCTCTCTTAGATCTAGAAAGGTCGGGGCATAAGTACCAATATGTTTTACAGTTATCCCTGCTGCTAAATTTCCTATTTTTGCTGCGTTTATTAAAGAATCTAATGAATTATCAGACGATGCTAAAGCTAAAGCAATTGCTGCTATGGCTGTATCTCCTGCTCCAGTTTCTTCAAAAGATTCTTCTGGAATTGTTTCTATTTCTATTATGGTATTAGTTAATGGGAACAACATCATTCCTTCTTTCCCTAAGGTTATCAATATATTAGAATCAAATTTCTGTCTTAATTTACAACCAGCATCATCAATAGAATACTCTCCAGACATTTTAAGGGCCTCGTCTTTACTAGGCGTTATCAAAAAAGAATTCTTATAAATAGTATTAAAATTTTTGTTGTCTGGTTTAGGATCTATTATTATCTTATTTTTGTAAGGATGTAAATAATTTATAAGATCCTGTGTAATTGCCCCCTTTGCATAATCAGAAATAATTATTTTATCTGCTTTTTCAGCTGCTTGTAAAAGATTATCAATATCTTTAAACTTTTTTTCTGAAATTTCTTCTCTGTCGATTCTTACTATATGTTGCTTTTGGCCAGAGCTTCTTCCGATAACCCTTTCTTTCATAATTGTTGTATCACTTTTTTCAAAATAATAATTGATCCTATTATTACTTAAAATTTTTTTTAGTTCATTCCCATAAAAATCTTCTCCCACGAAACTAAAAAGATAAATCTCTCCTTTAGTAGAAAGATTTACTACATTTAGAGCTACATTTGCAGCTCCTCCTGGTTTGTAAAATTCTTCTTCTACACTAAGAACTGGCACAGGAGCTTCTGGGCTTATTCTTTTAACACGGCCAATAGTATATTTATCTAGTATAACGTCTCCTATAACAAGAATATTCTTATTGTAAAAATTATTTAAAACATCTAATAAATTTTTCATATAATCGAGATTAGAAAGCAATATAAAAAGTTTTATATTCTCCAGATCGATTCTATACCTTTCTTATTCTTTTTATAATATCACTAGTAGAATATCCTTTCTCTAACTCAAATGTTTTATACTTACCCCCACATTTTTCAATAAGTTCTTTTTCTTCGTTAATTCTTTCTTCAATCCAAGTTCCTCCTTTAACATGGATATTGGGTTTTATTCTTTCTAAATATTCCAGAGGCCTGTCTTGTGGAAAAATAACTACATAATCTACTGGTTTTAATTCAGATAAAAGATAAGCTCTTTCATTTTCAGGAATTATAGGTCTATCAAGACCTTTATTTATTCTTACAGATTCGTCGCTGTTTAACAATACAATAAGAACATCTCCTAAATCTTTTGCTTTTTTTAAAAATCTTATATGGGCTGAATGAATTAAGTCATAACTTCCATTTGTAGTAATAATTGTTTTATTTTGTAGTCTTAACTCTTTGGCCAATCCTTCAATTTCTTCTATTGTTCTTATTCCATAAGCGCTCATTTTAAAGTTTTAAATAATCTAATTTATAAGAATATAGGTTTTAGAACTTTTATTTTAGAATCAAACTTTAGCAGGATATCTTTCTTTTTCTATAACTCTATCTATCTTATCACTACTATTGCCATTATCATCAGTTGAATATAAAACATTGTCATATAGATGATGTCTGACGGCTGTAGATAATACTTTCGAGTCTAAAGTTCCGTTTAATTTTTCATTTGCATATCTTACAACCCCTTCAATAGCTAATTCTGATTTTGGCAAAACTGCGAAATAAGGTGCGAGATTCTCTAGTTCTTGAATTCCAAAATTTCTTTCTGAAATAAATTTTCTAACTCTGGCTAGATTTTTCAGAATTTCTTTTGATTCTAGATTGTTTTGATTATCTAATAATTTTCTTAAATGCTCTTCTGTTCCTTTCCCTAGGCTTTCATAACTAAACTCGCTTTTATTTAAATAGGATTCCGCGAGTTTATGTCCTTCTGGAACTAAAGTTATAAAATTGAAAATTCTTCTAAGCTCTGCATTTTTATTCCTATAATCTTCTAAAGAATCTTGATCAAGCCATACACCTAAGTCATTTTTTATTTCCTTTAATCTTGGTCCTCTCCATTCTTTTGGGAACCTTAAAACAGATCTATCAAAAAAAGTATCTGGAACATCACTATTATCTCCATTATAATGGCCGTTCTCTTCACAATAAGCTCCAAGTTTTGTTCCTTTATATGGAGCAAGGGTAGATGCCCATGCCATTGAAGGACCTCCTGATTCTTGTCTTAGTCTTACATTTAATTCAACCAATTCTAAATCTGCTTCTAGATTCATTTTTGTTGGTTTCGTAGTTGCTCCATAGGGCAATCCCGTAATTTGTTCTGTCCTTACTTTAAAGTCATTTTCTATTAAATATTTCATTCCTTCAAACATTAAATCTTCTGGCATTGCCCTGTCTAATACTTCCTCTCTTATATTTCGATCTGCAGCTTCAATTGCTAGTGTTAAACCAAAACAACCTGCTTCTCTTAAAAGATCTAATCTTTTTTTATCTTTAGTCATCTCCCATCTCATTTGAGCATGATAAGGAATTCCTACCTCATTCATATAATGATCTTTAAACTTTACAAGCCATTCTTTGATATCAAATCCGTGAACATCATCTTGACAATAAAGAACTTTTGTCGGCCATTTTTCAGCAATTTCTCTAGTCTCTCTAATAACATCATCTACACTTCTAATATTAAATGGAAATAATCTACCATAACCTAGTTTATTCAATTTAGAACTAGAACATTCAGAATTAGGTTGGTCAATAACGGGAAGCATTGATAATTTTATTTGTTCTATAATTTTTGGGGGGGCTGAAATATCCTCTGGTCCACTACTATTATAACAATAAGTGCATTTATATGGGCAGCCAGTCATAGTGATAAAACTTTTAATGTAACTGTTTGCATGTTGAGGATGTAATTTATAAAAAGTTTTTCTATCAGGATGGGGAAATTGTTCCTTTTCTTTCATTGGCATAATTCCTTTTTCTGCCTCTCCCTTCAAAATTTTTCTTAATGAATGAAAACCTTCGCTCATAACTACGTAATCTGCATGTTTTTCTGCTTCTGATGGAAAGTAAGTTGCATGGGGTCCTCCAATAACTGTGATTATATCAGGATAATCTTTTTTTAGTCTTTCATAAGCTTCAAATAATTGTAAATGATTTCCTGTATAAATATTAAAACCAATTATATCTGGCTTAAAATCTTTTATTTTTTCAAAAAATTCTTTAAAATTGTGGTCTTTTACTAAATGATAATTTCTTTCCCATCCTAAATCTCTTGCTAAACCACCTAAATGCAATAATCCAAGAGGTTCGATAACTGAATAAGTTGCACCAAAAAGTATCCTTTTTTTTGACATTTTATCTTTTTTATTTTATTAATTTTAGTAGACTAACATATATTGTTGAGACTTCTCTCGCCTATAGTTAATCTAATATTTATTATTACTTTATATTAATTTCATTTATCTATCAATTAAACTGGTATCTTCTATCAACTATAATTAACTATTGTTAATAAATGTTTTTATTTTGTGCTTTCAACTCTTTCCCAAGAATCTGAATGTCTCTTTTGAAGTACTTTAGAATTAAAAATAACATAAGACCACATAAATAGTCTTGCAAATAATAAGTTAACCCCCCATAAAAATTCTTTTAAATTAGCTGGATAAGAAAATAAATTTAAAGCTCCTTTAGTTTCATTATAAAAAGTTTTGCTTCTTGGGGTTATATCTATATCTACATAATCACCTAAGTTCTCGTGGGCGAGACTTGTTCTAACTTTTTGTTTTAGCCATTCTTCTAAGTTATTGACGTTTTTAACAAAAACTTTTGCTTTTTCAGCATAAGCTATTTTGTACCCTTTTTCCCAGAACATATAAGGAACTATTGTATCTTCTGCCGTATCTAGGGGGAAGGAGTTAATAACATTATTTCTAAATGCAAATAAATATCCTGAACACTCTAAAAATCTGTTTTCTTTAAAAGCTTGTTTTCTCATCTTATGAGCATGTTCAAAAAGAAAATTTGCCCAGTAGCCGTATTTTGTTTCTCTGGATTCTTCTGGCACTGGCCTTCCTGCCACGCAACCAATAGAGGAATCATTAAATAATTTTATTATCTCATTTATTGCATTATCATCCAGATAAACATCCCCATCTGTAAAAATTAAAATTCCTTCATTAATAGTTGGTAATAAAAGATTTAAAGCTAGACTTTTTCCTTTTCCAGGGTCTTTAAATAAAGAAATTTTTTTATATTTTTCAGAATATTTTCTGACTACATCTTGAGTTTCTTTATCTGGGGCAGATACTATAATATGAAAAGGATGGTCGATTTTTTGATTTAAAATAGATTCAATAGCCATTTCTATTTTAGGTTCTTTATAAGAAGTTATTACAATGGCAAGAGAAACCTTGCTTAATTCTTCTAATGCTTTTATAACTTCTTCTAAAGAAATTTTTTCCATGCTTTTACAATCTTTTTGCATGCATTCAGAACAATCTGATTTGGCCAATATTATTTTTCCATGCCCAAATGTTTCTTTTTCATTTTTTGGAGTTGGTCCTATTAGGCATATATTTTTCTTTTTTAAGGCAAGAGCTATATGAAGTCCAAGTGAATCGGTTGCTATAACATAATTACAAACACTAATTAATGCTGGAAAATCTATTAAATCGTTTCCTGTTCCTGCATCAATTACGGGAGAATTAGACAGAGACATTATCTCTTTATTTCTTTCTACTTCATTTGAACCTCCAAATAAAATAATTTTGCATTTAAATTTTTTATAAATTTTATCAATAAGTTTTGCGCTCAAATCAATAGGAAGTGATTTAGGCCAGCGGTCAGCTCCTCCAAGAACTAATCCTAGAACAATTTCATTGCCTATATTATATCTTTTTTTAAATTCTTCAGCTTTTTTTATTTGATAATTGCTAAGCCTTAAAAAAGGCTCGTATTTTTTCCAGTTTTTAATTTCTACAACTTCTGACATTAATTGTCTATGAGTTTTTTTGCAGGTTCTTTTAAGGTAGTCATTCTTAGAAATTTTACCAAGCTCTGAATCTATTATAGTTTTGTCTCCTAATAAACTCATATCATACCATTCTTTTGCTGTCTGGCTTGGAACAATCTTATTGTCCATCAAAAAAAAACCCAGCTTTTTACATTTAAAATAAGAGATTAACTCTGAATAAATTCTATCTTCTTCTAGATTTATTATAAGATCAAAGCTCTCTTTTTTTAAATTCTCCCTGTTAAATTCAGAATCTATTATCACTTTTTCAATATAAAGATTATTAATAAAAAGAGGTTTTGCTTTTTTGTCTGTAAGCCAAAAAATTCTTGGATTAAACTTCTTGTATTTATCTCTTAAAGCTTGAGCTATAAAACTTGTTCTAACAACGTCTCCTAGAGCTCCTATTTTTATAATTAGAATTTTCATTTTATTTTTACCAGCTTCTCATACTCTTTCATATATTTTTTATAAATAATATCCCAATCATAATTTTTTGATTTTTCTATATTTTTTTTAGCTATTTCCTCCATTAATTTTTTATTGTTAATCAAATAAAGAATTTTTTCTTCTAATTTTTCAACATCTCCATAGCTAACAAAAAATCCATTTTCAGGTTCTTTCATTTCATAAGGAACTCCATTAACTGGAGAGGCAATTATTGGAAGCCCTGAAGCCATTGCTTCAAATAAAGTTAAAGGCAACCCTTCTCTATAACTTGGCAGAACATAAATATTTGCTGCTTGGTACATTTCAGCAATTTTTTCTTTTCCCCTTATAGGCCCTAAATATTGCATATTTTCATAATTTTTTATTAAGCTCTTAATTTCTTCTGCTTTACCTTCATCAGGTCCAACCCAAATAAAAGCTATATCTTTTCTTTTTTTTGTTATGTTAATAGCTGCTTTTGCTAACATCTCAGGCCCTTTTGTTGGATTTAGTCTTCCAAAAAATAAAATTAAGTATTTTTCTTTAATACTATAATTTTTTTTAAAATTGTTGTTAACTATTTTTTTAAATAATATTTTATCTGTTCCGTTGGGAATAACAAGTATTTTATTCCGGTTTTTTTTATCTACATGTTTATTCAAAATATCTAATTCCCAGGGCGTTAATGCAATTATTTTATCAATCATATTAAAAGATAGTTTATTAAAAATTAAATCATTTATAAACAAAAATGGCTTTAAAATTTTAGGCCTGAAAGAAGCATCTGTCCAAGGACAGTGGGTTGTATGAATATGTTTAAAGCCTTTTATTCTTGACAGCAATCCTATAATTAAAACATATAAATGTCCTGAAACATGGCTATGAACAATATCAAACTTTACATTATTTTCATCAAATCTCAATAACAAAGATGGCCAGATAAAAGTATTTAAAGATAACCTAGCAATATAAGGCAATCTATGAACATGAACTCCTTCTAATATTTCTTCTTTTATTTTTATTCTTGAATTTTTATCTGAATCACAACAAAAAACATGAACTTCATGGCCTTCTTTAACTTGCCTTTGTGCAAGCTCATAAATAACTTGTTCTACTCCTCCAAAAGTGGGCAGATAAAACATATTTACATGACAAATTTTTAGTTTCAGAAATTTCATTGTGAAATGAGGATTTGAAAATCCTTGATTTCCATTATTTTCATTGTTTATTCAACAAAAACTTTCTCTCCATTTTTAATTTTATCAATTATTATTTTTGAAATTTTTGGTCTCATAAACCAATTAGGAATCGGCTTTCCTGCTTGTAAAAGTTTTCTAATTTCGGTTCCTGAAATATTCATTTTATAATCTTCTGGATGATCCACAAAATCTAATTCATGAACATATTTATTTTCCAGATTAGAGTAGAATACATTGCCAAACTTTATCGGAATTATTCCAAGCTCTTCTTGATTAAATTTATCAAAAATTTCATGTGAGGATTTAGGGTGGTAAAAATTTCCTACGCCCGTGTGATCTCTCCCAACAATAAAATGAGAACATCCAAAATTTTTTCTTACTAAAGCAGTGAATAAAGCTTCTCTTGGACCAGCATACCTAGAATGTGTTAAAAAAGTTCCCATAACTACTTTTGATTTTGGATATAAGTTCATCATCTCTTCATAAGTTTTTATTATAATATGCGGTTGAAAATCACCAGATTTTTTACTTCCAACTACTGGATGAATGAACAAACCATCACAAAGCCCTCTTTTCATTGCTTCAAGCTGAATAAATTCATGACTTCTGTGTATTACATTTCTTGTGTGAAAACCGACTACTTTACTCCAACCCCTCTCTGAAAAAATTTTTCTTGTTTGATTGGGAGTAAACTCATGAATTCTATAATCAGATATTCTTTTTTTTAATAAGGTTATTCCTCCTCCTAAAAAAAATTCATCGCACTCTAAAAAATTTTTAACCCCGGGATGAGTGGGGTCTTTTGTTCCATATATTTTATCTACAACTAATTCTTTATCTACTTTATAAATTTCTTTTAAATGTAAAATCCCCCTTATTTCTCCATTTTTGGTTAAAGCTATGTTTTCTCCCTCAATAAGGCTACTTTTTACATCTTCATTAACGGCCAAAAAAATTGGCAGTGGCCAAATAATATTGTTAGTTAACCTCATATCATTTATAACAGAATTAAAATCCTTAGAGTCCATAAACCCATCTAATGGGCTAAAAGCTCCTATAGCTAAGTTTTCTAAATCCATTAAAGTTTCTTCATTTATTTCTATTTTTTTTATCGGCAGAGGCCCTTTATAATTTGGGTTAAACCTATTTATTAATACCCCCCCATGCGGTTTAATAAGCAATTCTGGAAAGTTATCTGATTCTAAATAATTTATTTTTTCTATTTTTTCAATAATATTTTCTCCTTGTTCTTTGTTTAATAATTCTATCTGATTAAATAGGTTTAGTAAAATATTTACTGTTTCAACAGGATATTTTCCAATTGCAGTTTCTTTTGTTAAAGCAATTCCTGTTGCTCCATCTAAGATGCTATTTATGATATCGTTGACCTCTGCTTTATTAGGTTTTAGAGCAAAAGCCATTTGCTCTAAAGTGTTTGTAGCTATAAATGCTTCTTTTCCAAACTCTTTAACTTTTTTTAAAATTAATTTTTGGGCAAATGGAATTTTTTCTAGAGGAATTTGAGTTCCTAAGTCGCCCCTATCTATAAGAATTCCATCTGAAACTTTAGTTATTTCTAAAAAATTTTTCAGGCCTTTTTTAGATTCAATTTTGGAGTATACAATTGAATTAGGATAAATTTGTTTAAATTTAATCACGCTTTCTGGAGATTCCATAAAAGACAAAGTGAAGTGCAATATTCCATATTTTTTTGCTAATTCTATAGCCTTATAATCTTTCTTGCTAAAAGGAGATAACGAGAATGTTTGACTATCAATATGAACTGCTTTTCTAGCTCCAATTAATCCGCCAATTATGGCCTTACATGATATATATCCATTTTCTTTTGTTGTAGTGTCAAAAACCCTTAATAAAAGAGAATTAAAATCTATAGAAATTAAATCGCCGACTTCTAAACCCCTAATAATTCCTTCTGGACTTAAGAATATTTTATTAGAGTCACATTTTACCCTACTAGAAAATAGTTTAATAATCTCTCCTTCTCTTAAAAAAAGATCCTCAATGTTGCCAGATCTTATCTGTGAACCTTCTGTGTCTAATATTATAGAGGGCCCGTAACCTAAAAGATCTTTTATTCTTTGATCTATATCATCTTCTTCGGTATGAGATAAATTTATCCTAAAAAAATCAACTCCCCTGTCTTTAAATCTTTCTAAAATTTCTGGATAATTTGAACTAGGTCCAATAGTACATATAATTTTCACTTTTTTTAGCATTTTTTTAATATATTTAACTGATTTAAATACATTGTTATACTTGATGCTAGATTTATAAAATAGGTATAGTAATTATTATAATGGAAGAAATAGACTTTATAGGAATAGGAGCCGGGAGATCTGGAACTACGTGGATAGTGAATATTCTCTCAAAACATCCACAAATATGTTGTCCATATATAGGAAAACTAAATTATTTTTCTGCCACTAGACCATATAATAAAACATCAGAATATGATAAAAGAGGGATTAAAGGATATCTTGACTTATTTAAAAGTTGCAAAAAAGGACAAGTGAGAGGAGAGTTCAGTTCATATTATATGGTTAATCCAAAAATTGCTAAAATAATTAAAAAACATTTCCCAAATGTTAAAATATGGGCTTGTTTAAGAGAGCCTATTGAAAGAGCTTATTCTGACTGGCTTGCATTTAAAAGATTTAAGCTAAAAGAAAAAGATAGTTTTAAAGTTGCATTTTTTAAAGAACAAACTGGGCTTTATCCAAATGGCGATGGTTATAGGCACAGAGGATTTTATTACAAACAATTAAAGTCCTATTTTGCTTTATTTCCAAAAAAGAACATTAAAATAATACTATATGACGATATTGTAAAAAATCCTGAAAAAGTTGCAAGAGAGTTTTATGATTTTTTAGGAGTAGACAGTAATTATAAACCTAAAAATTTAAAAGAAAAACCGGCTAAATCTACTGAAACTAGATTTAAATTTATCAGAAGTATTATAACCTTTTTGTCAGAAATTTCTCATAAATTAGAAGAAAGTAATTTTGGAGCGATTATTTTTTTAATAAAAAGAAAAACAAAAATTAATGAATTATTTAATAAAATAAATGACATTAATGTTAAGGAATCTAAAAAACCGAAGTTAGAATCAGAGGTTAGGGAAAGACTGAAAAAGGTATATATAAAAGATATAGAGAAACTAGAAAAATTAATTAGTAGGGATTTAAGTTCATGGAAAAAATAAAATTACACTATTCATGAAATTTATAATCAATAAATAAGAAATATCATGATATTTAAAAAACAACAATATCAGTAGTAATTCCTGTTTACAAACCATAAAAAAAAGAACCGTAATCATATTCTTCGTAAGAAGATTTCCATAAAGATTCTTCTAATTTATTTCTCCAGTTTTCCATTCTATTAAAATTATTATTTAAATTTTCCAGATATTTCCAAAATAATAGGGATTCCTATCTAAAGTATCTGTGTCTTTTGGATTATAGAGCTTATCCATGGTGTATAAGATAATTGCTTCACTATTGCCAAGAACTTTATACCCATGCCATATGCCTGGAGGAGTTTTGATTAATATTCTATTACTAACTCCTATTTGAAATTTTTTAATTAATGAACTTCCTTTAATTTCTTTTATAGCTACATAAAGAATAGTTCCGTTTATACAAGTAGTGTATTCTGTCTGTTTCTTATGAAAATGTAAGCCTTTAATACTTCCTGGATTAACAATAGAAACTAAATTTTGTCCAAATTTTCCTTCGAAAATAGAATCATCTGACCTTAAAACTTCAAAAAGTTCTCCTTCATGATCTATAAATGGTTTTAACTTTTTAAATTCAATTTCCATTTTTAAGTTTTATTAGTCTTTTAATAAAAGTAATTAGATAATCCAATAGTGTAAACTAGATTCATAATCTATCTCTCTTTTTTAATTTTTCTATTTTTTTTATTTACTGATCTTTTTATGAATTATTTATTTTTTATTCTGAATATTCCAATATTCTAGGTTCTGGGAGATGAACAATAAACCTTCCTCCTCTTTTCAAGAATTCTTGTTCTTTTTCCATAATTTCTTCTACATGATTCCAAGCAAATAAGATAGCATAATCTGCATTATCATTATGAAAAACTTCTGGAGAAACTATAGGGATATGTTTTCCTGGTGTGTAAAGTCCTTGTTTATAAAGAGTTGAATCAGAAACATAATCAATTATTTCTGGACCCAGATTACAATAATTCTGAACAATTGTTCCTTTTGAAGCAGCGCCATAACTTACAATTTTTTTGCCTTGTTTTTTAAAATTTATAATTAAACTAACAAATTTTTCTTTATTTGCTTCAATTCTTTTTACAAATTCAAGATAGGGTTTTATTGTATTTATTTCTTTTTGTTTTTCTTTTTCTAAATAATTTTTTAATCTTTCTGACTTTTCATAATTATTTTTTCTTGCGATATAAACTCTCATTGAACCTCCATGTACCTCTTGTTTTTTTGCATCAAAAATCTCCATATCATATATAGGAAATAATTTTGATAATGATGACAAAGAAAAATACCAGATATGTTCGTCATATATTTGGTCATAAGAATTTTTTTCTAGAATATCCAATAAGTACGGGTCTTCTGTTATAAAAACTCCTTTTTCGTCTAGTAACTCTTGTACTCCTTTCACAAAATCATGTATATCGATTATATTCAAAAAAACATTTGTTGAGATTACTGCTCTAGCTTTCTTTTCTTTTGCTATTTTTCTTGCTAAGTCCTGGCTAAAAAAATCAGCGATGGTTTCTATACTTTGCTTTCTCGCAATTTGTGCTACATTATAAGAAGGTTCTATACCTAAAACATTTTTTCGATCTTCAAATGATTTTAACATAATCCCATCGTTACTCCCAATTTCTACAACCTTTTTATTCCCTTCTAAAAATCTGCTCTCAACTTCTTCTGCAAATTTTGCAAAATGTTTTTCCATAAATTTAGATGTTGAAGAAAAAAAAGCATAATTAGTTTTTCCTGTTTCATCAGGAATAATGTACTTATCATATGGAACAAGGTTAATCAATTGAGTCATATAACAACTATGGCAAAAACCTACGGCCATTTTGTATGTATATTCTGATTTATCTAAATCTTCATTTTTTAAAAAGGCATTTGCAGCCGGCATATCTCCGAAGTTAATAAATTCTTCAAGAGTTTTTCTATTACAAACCTTACATTCAATTTTCATAAAAAAGTTATTTGTAATTCGTTTATATAAATTGTTGTCTTATAGTGTTGTTATTTTATAGCACTATATGTTTTAGAGAATAAAAATCTTTATAATGTAAGTTTAATAAAAAAAATCATGGTGGGGAAAAAAGTAATTATAACTGGTGGGTGTGGTTTTTTAGGTAGTAATTTGTCTAGAAGACTTGTTAATTTAAATTTTAATGTAAGCTTATTTATTAAAAGTGGGCAATCTAAGCAAAATATTAGTAGTATTGAGGATAAACTTGAAATTATTGAGGGAAATCTGTTAGATGAAGAAAAGGTAAGAATAGTTATCGAAGAGAAGGATTATTTGTTTCATTTTGCCTGGCAAACTGATTTAAAAAAATCTATGGAAGATCCCTGCAAAGATTTTAAAAATGATTTAGGGGGTTTAATAAATATTTTAGAAAGTTGTAAAAAAATTAATCCTAATATAAAAATTGTTTTCCCAAGTACTACTACTGTGATAGGATTTCCTAAAAAACTACCTTCAAATGAAAATGAAAATGAAAATCCTAGTTCAATATATGACATAAATAAATTAACAGCAGAAAAATATTTACGAGTTTATTATGAAACTTATAATATTAAAAGTTGTGTTTTAAGACTGTCTAATGTTTTTGGAGAATATCAAAAAATAGATAATCCTAATAGGGGAGTCTTAAATTTTATGATTGGAAAAGCGTTAAAAAATAAGCCTTTGGCAGTTTATGGCGATGGAAAATGGATTAGAGATTATTGTTATGTTCAGAATTATATTGATGCTTTTATTTTAGCGGCTGAATCTGAGAATACTAACGGAGAAACTTATGTTTTGGGTTCTGGGTTAGGAAGAAGTTTTAATGAAGCCGTTGAAAAAATAAAGGAGATAACTAAAGGATTGATAGGAAAAGAAGTTAATATTAAACATGTTCCATTTCCAGAAAAAGAGCACGAAATAAATAAAAGAAATTTTATTGCTGATTATTCGAAATTCTGTCGAGCGACTGGATGGAAACCAAAAATTAGTTTCGATGAAGGAATAAGAAAAACTATAGAATTTTATATAAATGAAAAAAATAAATAGAAGGTGGAAAAAAAGAAAATTTTAGTTACTGGTGGTTTAGGACATATAGGATCAAAACTAGTAAGAGAATATTCCAATAGAAAAGAAGTTGATTTAATTAGGATGTATGATAATTTACATACACAAAGATATTGTTCATTATTTAATCTTCCTTACTCAGTTAATTATGAGTTTATTGAAGGTGATATTAATGATAAAAATAAACTAGAAGAAATTGTAAAAGATATTGATGTTGTAATTCATCTTGCAGCAATTACAGATGCCCCATCAACGGTTAATAATAAAGAAGAAACTTTCAGAGTAAATTTAGAAGGAACCATAAATATTTTAAATGCTTCAATAAATACTGATGTAAAAAGATTTCTATTTCCAAGCACTACTAGTGTTTATGGAGGAGCTATAGGATTAGTTGATGAAAATTACAAGAATTATAAACCTGAAAGTCCTTACGCTGAATCAAAGTTAATAACTGAAAAAATTGTTCAAGAAGCTTCTAATAAAAGCCTTAATACTACCATTTTAAGAATGGGAACTATTTTCGGAGCGAGCATTGGAATGAGATTTCATACTGCAGTAAATAAGTTTTGTTATCTAGCTTCTATGAATAAGCCATTGACTATTTGGGATAGTGCCTTAAATAGTAAAAGACCTTATCTTGGACTAGCTGATTGTATAAATGCTTTTGAATTTTTAGAAAAGAACGGAAAACCTGGAGAGATTTATAATGTTTTAACAGATAATTTTAGTATAAATAAGATAATAGACAGCATAAAAAAATTTAGAGACGTCAAAATTGAAATAACCAAAAATCCTTTACTAAACCAAAGCCCTTATGAAGTTTCAAATGATAAAATAAAAAAATTAGGTTTTGAGTTCAAAGATAATTTAAAAGAAAGTATTGAAGAAACAATTAAACTTTTTGAAAGTATAAAAAATCCAGTTTAAATGAATAATAAAGTTGATGATAATTAATAATAAACAAAGAATTGAAGATTAATTGAAATGTGACTTCCTCCACGACCTAAAGATCGTGGCTTCCTGCGCGATGAACTGATCTTTAATTTCAGATAAATTTATTAATAATAAATAAAAGAAATAATTAGCGAGAAAAAGTAAGAAGCAATTCATCCTCATATTAAAGTATGATGGATTTCTTGCTTAGAGGTTAACAAAATAATTAGTTTATCTTCAGAAAATTATTTATTTGGCTGGCTTTATCAACTTCTTAAATTAACAGAATATTTTATCAACTACTTCTACTAAACCCTAATTTAAACACAAAACAAGGACTTTCCCCTTTCTTTTTTATAAAACCGTATTAAAATGCAAATAGTAAACAAACATAAAAAAATTTATCTATAAAATTTAATTAAAATTTATTTCCTGCCTTTTTTCTCTGGCTCACAATGCAGACAAAATGGTTTTACCCATTTAAGCAGGCCTTTTAAAATCAGTAATGAGCCTATTACGTGCCAAATATATTGTATCGAATAAATGGCGGTTACAAGCACAATAATACCTATAACAATATATTTTCCAGCAAAGCATTTTGAGCAAACACCATTATAACATGTTTGATTCATTAGCACACCCCCTATCAATTTACTATTGCTCTTTAGTCTTTAAATATTTTGTGATTAAAAATGAGCCTGCGAGGATTCGAACCTCGATCCTTCGGGCCGAAACCGAAGATTCTATCCATTGAACTACAGGCTCTTTTTAGATTTAGTATTAATAAGAAAAACCTATTTAAAACTATTCGTATAAAGTTTTATTAAATCTATAAGTGATTAGAGGAGTAGAATAAATTAATAATAATTAATAACAAATAATGAAAACAGAATAAATAAAATAAAAAAATAGCTAGTGGGATTATGTCCCTCTTAAAAAAAATAAAATTAATATTTATAAAAACATAAAAATAATTTAAAATAAAATTTATCTTTTTTTCTTTTTTTTCTTTTTTTTCGCCATTATATAACCTCATGTTTGTAAATTAACTGATAATATAATGTATTAAGAGTTTAAGTATTTATATATTTTTGTTCTTATAAAATTTTTAAAGATTTTTGTTAAAAAAATTCGATCGATAAATTTTTCATATGAATCTCTTAAACTCAGAGAAACCTCCTTCTCCCAAAAACAATTTTTATTATATAAATTGTAAATTGCTTTTGCTCGGCACCACAAAACCAGCAAACAAAAAGCATTTTTTATCAAATATTAATTTTGTAAAATGCTTTTTGTTTGACAAACCCAAACTCAATAACTCACTCCCTATTTTATCATTTAGACGGTGAAGTGAGTTATTTCGCCTTTAGGTGTGGGTTAAAAACCGAAGGTTTTGTGATATATAAAAAACTATTCCAAGTTTATTAAAAATAATTCTGAAAAATTGTGTTTTTGGGTTTTGTATTGAAATACAAGAAATAATAAAATTATGAAGTTTTATTCTCTATATTTTTAGTTGCTTTTATATCAATAAATCCTAGGTTAGACTTTTTAATAATTCCGTTAAGTTTAAATCTGTCTCTTACTAGCTCTAAATCTCCTTGAAATTCTTCTATTTTAAAATCCTCATCATTTAAATTAACCAAAACTTTTCCATTGTTTAGCTTAACTATACCAGACGTCCTATAATTTAAATCATCTAAATGAAAATTATGTATTTTCAAAAAACTAAAATCAGATTTTTCAAGTAAGATTTTCATATTAGAACTGCTAGTTATAGATATGCCATCAACAAAAATATTTTCTGTCTTTCCATCTAACTTTTCGATATTGTTTTTATTAAAAATTAATTTCCCATTAAAACCATCAATAACTATGCTTGCTTTATTTAATTTTAATTCTTCTTTCCCAACAAAAAAGTTACCAGAAGAAATTTTTAGTTCTATCTTATCCATTTTACTGTTTATTTCTAATTTCTCAGATGGTGTTAACACTGCATCTATATCAATAGTGCCTCCCCTATCTTTTATAATATTCCCTGTAATCGATTTGGCAAAACTCGGATTATAAAATGAAGTATAGATTAAAAAACCCAATACTCCAAAAAAAACTAAAAAAACAAATGCCCAAATACGGCTTTTTTTATGAGCTCTTTTTTGATCTATTATTTGTATTTGCGCATCCATTTTTATCTTGTTCTTGTTTTCCAATGACCCATTTTACTACCTAAAAATTCTACGAATTTAAAAGGATTATTTATATTTTTTATAATAAGATTATTTTCTCTGGAAAACATATGAATTTCTACATCTCCATAAGATAAAAATCTTTCTAATAAAGTTTGGTTTATATGGGAATCACTTATTGCATTAAACTCTAATCTTTTTAAGACTATTGAAAAATACCCGTTTTTATGAATAACGGAATCATCATTAATCTGATAATAATTTCCAAGTCTATGGATTTCAGTTGCAATTAACACAGCTATTATAAAAGCTAATGATAGTTTAAATGCAGCATCATCTAAGGGCCTTCCAGAAAGTTTTGTGTAAATAACTACCCCTACTAAAATAATTATCATTAAATAAAAGTGGATATAAATTTTTCTTGAATTTCTAACTCTTAATATATCTCTAATTAGGATATTTTTATCGGTTTTATCCAATCCTTTTTTCCTCTTTTTCATCTTATTGCATCAAAAATTTCTTGTTGAAATTTTTGGGACAGAAAAAAGTTTACTTTTTTCTGTATTAATTTTTAGTTGGTTTAAACTTAAATCCTTATATTAATTAAAAGAGCAGGCTTTTTATAAAGATTTGGTGTCAGTTAATTAAAACTAATATATCTCTAGTTATGGTGCTATTAAATCCGCTGGCGATGAAACCCTGGTCTGCTATTAATTTTCCCTCAATAAGCTCCAGATTATAATAATCTCATTAACTAATAACTAACCAATCTCGTCTATGAAATAACATTTTAATCTGTTGCCTCAATAACTAGTTATCTAGCTCCAACAACAATAGCTGCAATAACACATATTAAAATAATTACTGAACTTATTATCTGCCTTAAGGTAATTTTTTCTTTTAAATATATCCATGCAAAAATATAAATAAAAACTGTAGATGAAATAAAAATAGTTGTTGTAAATACAATTCCTAAAGTTTGATATCCATAATATAAAATAACCCTCATAAAAACAGCCATTATTCCAAGTAACAAAATCAAAAACCTAGTTTTTTCTTTCACACTAGTTAATTTTCTTTGAAAAACCGCCCAGGTTATTATAAGAATACATAAAGACCTTAAGAAATAAAATGTAATCGGATTATAATAATCAAGCAGGGGCTTTGAAAGAACAAGCTCGAAAGCAACTAAAAAACTTCCTATTACAGCTGAAAGAGCATATTTATTAAAATATAAATGATGTCTCTTAGTATGGGCGACAACTAAGGTTATACTTGCGATTAACGACAGAATAATAACAGAATAATTTCTTTCATTTTCATATGAATTAAAGAAAAAACTAAAAATAAAGGCTAACAAGATAATAAGTAGGGGGGTTGTTAATCTTATTGGCTCTATTTCAGATAAATCTTCTCTTGTCAGAGAATAAAAAACAAAAAAATTAGCAAAAATAGAAATGACGACTATTGCCATAAAAATAACTAAATTTTTTAGCTCTATGGCTTCTGGCTCTACATTCCAAAAAAAGAAAACAAGAGGCAATGCGAAAACAACTATGCTTAAAAAAATATAAACAACATAATTCCTAAAAGTTATTTTTGACTTTATTATTTTTTTGTCTATAATGGACAATATTGAATCGAGAAGTGCTCCTAGAAAAGCTATTGGCATTACTAATGGCATTTTACTTTAACCTCTTTTATAACTTTAATAATTAACAGAAAGGTTTTTATAAAGATTTGGTAATTGCCTTGCTAAAATTATCTGAAGGTCCTTGTTTAATTAATTTTAGTAATAACAAGAAAAAAACAAATATATGGAAAGACTTTTATATCCTAATTCTTATTATTAGTATTAAGAGCGTATAAAAATGTTCATATCAAAATCAAAAAAGATTAATCGGTTACCAAAATTTTTTATTGTCTTTATAATAGTAATGCTGTTTACAAGTATTTTTTCTATTAATGTTATTGCTAAAGACTATTCTGACAACGGAAAAAAAGACTCTAAATCCAATTCTGATTCTAAATCTGATTCATCTAGTTCAGACAAAGGCTCCTTGAGATCTAACTCAGCCTTAAGTAAAAGTTCAAATGATATGAAGTCAGAAAATTCAGATTCTGACTCAGATAAAGATTCTGATGAAAATGATGAGGATTCTGAAGATAAATCTACTCAAAAAACAGAAACAAAAATAATAACAGATGAGCAAGGAAGAAAAGTTACTGTAGAAACAAAAACAGAAACTAATGGAAAGGGGGGGACAGAGACTGAAGAAAAAAGAACTTTTATTGATGAATTTGGTAATAAAGTAACTATTGAAACAGAAACCAAAATTGAAAATGGAAAAAATGAAATAGAAGTTAAAAGAAAAATTATAACTCCAGATGGAACTGAAATTATTTTTAAAACAGAGACTAAAATTAAAGACGGCAGGACTGAAACAAAAATTTCTGTTGAAGTAGAGGGGGTTGGATTTGAAACTAAACTAACAATTAAAGAAGAGTTTGAAGAAGGAAAGGCGATACTTAAAGCTAAACTTTCCACTGGAGCTGAACAAGATATTATTACAACTCCAGATGAAGTATTAAAAACAGCTCTTGCAGAAATTGGAGGAAAAAACATAAATATTGAATTAAAAGAAGTTCTTGAAAAAGGTCAGAAAGAAGCTGTTTTTTCGGCTAAAACGACAAATCTAGGGAGATTTTTAGGAATTTTTGATACTAGCGTTAATTTAGAAACTTTAATTAATACACAAACAGGAGAAATTATAAAAACAAATAAACCATGGTGGGCATTTTTAGTTGTAGGATATAATAAAGCAACAATATGTCATGTTTCCGAAGAAAATAAAAATAAAAAAGTTACTCTTGAAATTGCAATACCTGCTGTTAAATCTCATCTAGCTCATGGTGATAGTGTTGGAAAATGCGCACCTATTTGTAGAGATGGAATTCTAGAAAAAGGAGAAATATGTGAAACTGGAATAAATGAAACTCAAGTATGCACAACAACAGAAGGATATGCAGGAACAGAAGCATGTAACTCCTTATGTAATGGGTATGACGTTTGTATTACAACAGAATCCTGTGGAGATGGAATTGTAAATGGTTTAGAGGCTTGTGATGATGGGAATACAATAAATGGCGATGGATGTAATAGTTTATGTCAAATAGAAATAATTACAAATGGGACAAATCAACCTCCTTCAAATCAAACCAATAATACAACAGTTTAATCCTAATTGAATAATTAATGGTCTTCGATTAACTTCGCTTAAACATTGACCAAAAACCTCTTTTTTTCGTTTCTGATTTCTTTTGTAATTGGTCTGAATAAGCTTTTTGAATTAATACAAAATTATCTTGAGCGTCTTTTATCAGAGAATTAACTTTATTTGTGCTTTCTACATACCCTCTACTTGTAAATTCTTGCTCTCCTAAATATTTATTTATATCACCTAATAAATTTTGAGGGGGACCCTCAAAAAATGGAGAGGATATTTTGCAAGGCCATTATTTATTTAAATATCACAAATAAAAATAGAATTGAAGAATTTATAAAATATTCTTCTTTTTTACCAGGAGTAGTATGGCCACAGAAAGTTTTAGGTAGTTGGGATTTTGAAATAGATTTCGAATTAGAAGATTATGATACCTTTCAAAATATAATACTTCAGTTAAAAGAAAATTTCTCAGATATAATAAAAGATTACGAATTTTGCATCGTTTCTAGGGAATTTAAATTAGATTTATTTCCAGACGCGCGTCCAATCATTTAATTGAAAAAATGTTAGATTTCTGCAAAAAAAATTAATAATTAACTCTAAATCTAAAATTTAATCTAGACTACTAAAGACTTGTCTATCAATAAATTAATTATATTTCCTCAACTCCTCATCTAAAATTTTTTTGACGATTTGATAATCCGCCCTTTTATTAGTTACATTCATAACCTTTCCTATTAAAAAATTAGATGCTTTTTTTTCTCCTTTTTTATAATCAATTACAGTTTTTTCATTCTCGATCAAAACTTCTTGAATTATTTCTCTTAATTCTTGTTCATTGTCAATCTTTACAAATTCTTCAATAATTTTTTTTGGAGAAAAACTTTTTGGTATAAACTTTCTCATTATGTCTTTTGCTTTTAATGGAGTTATTTTATTTTTTTCCAACAACTCTAAAAGCTCTATAAAATGATCTGCATTTATCTCTAATTCTTGCATTGTTTTCTTATTATAATTTAAAACAGAAAACCATTCAACAGTAATCCATGACAAAGCAAATCTAGCGTCAATTTTTTCAATAATTTTTTCATATAATTCTGCAATTTCTAAGTTTTTAATAAGAATTCTTGCATTTTCTTTATCAATTTTATACTTTTTAATAATCTTTTCAAGTTTTTCCATTGGAGTTTCTGGAAGGGCTTCTCTAATATTTTCAATTCTATCTTTTGTTATTTTTATTACAGGTAAATCTGGATCAGGAATAAACCTATAATCAGCTTGTTCTTCTTTTTCTCTCATTAATTCTGTAATCTCCAATTCAGAATTCCATCTTCTTGTTTCTTTTTTTATTGGTTTTTCTTTCTCATGTCTTTTAACTTCATAATTAATAGCTTTAACTATTTCCCTAACAGAATTAACATTTTTAATCTCGGTTCTTTCTGTCCCTTTTATATTAACATTAACATCTGCCTTAATTCCAGCATCTTTATTTAAAGCTTTTATATAAGATAACGATAAAATTAACTGCCTTAACCAAATTTCAACATGCTCTGAACTTTTAAAATCAGGTTCTGTAACAATTTCAACTAAAGGAGCTCCTGCTCTATTATAATCTATTTTTCCTGTTTCAGGATTCCAAGCCGCTGGGTCTTCTTCTAAATGCACTTCCCTTATTTTTATTCCTAAAAAATTTCCTTTTTCAGCAACAGGAACTGAATAAGCTCCTGAAATTGTTTTTTGATAACCCGTAGGCATGTCTGGCCAGTTATAATGTTTTCTTTGAAATACTAAAAATTTATTATTTTCAACTAAATTTGGCTTACAGTTAAGCATTAAACTAATCTGAAGAATTTTATCAATAGCTTGTTTGTTAGGCAACATTGGTTTACTTCCAGGCATTCCAGTGCAAATAGGACAAGTATTAGTGTTTGGTTTAATTTTTTTCATGTCATGAAAATTCTTGCATCTACAAAATAACTTTTCTTCTGTCTCTATATAGCCATGAATTTCCAAACCAATTATTGTTTTAGAAACTTTTGAATTTTTTTCTCTAATAATTTTTCCCATGATAAAATACCCTCATAATAAAATAAATAAATGATAGTTTAAGAAGGTTATTGTTACAAATGTTAAGTTTACGGTTAATAATTATGATGTTAAATATCGGTTGGTGAATAGATTTTTATATGGCTTTTCCATTACTTTTGCTATGGAAGAAAAGAGACCAAAAAATAAAATTTTTTTATTTATGTTTTTAATTATAATAATTCTACTAATCGTCTTCGTTTATTTAACTTTATTTAGAGCATCAGAAATTCCCGCTCAATTAAATGTTGAATCTGCTGTAGTTAATCTGAATAATGCTATGGTATCAGGAAATGTTAGATTATCAGAGTCAGACATAATTGAAACGTTATCTTCTGGAAAAGCTTCTGTGATTTTATATGAAAGCATTGTTGTTAATTTAGAAGAAAACACCAGAATAAAAATATCAGACTTAGAAAAAGCGCATCCTAAAATTTCTCAGGAAAGTGGTTCTACCTGGAACACCTTCACAAAATTATTTGGAGTCAAAGAATATACCTTGCAGTCTGACAATTCTGTAGCTTCTATTAGAGGGACAAGTTTTTCTCTTTCAGAAAATAAAATATTTGTTGGAGACGGAAATGTAGACTATAAACATGATGGAACTACTTTTCTTGTTGATAAAAATAAAGTTATTGAAAATGGTATTTCGAGAAAATTGACATCACAAGAAAAAAAGCAAATATTAACTAATTACATGGAAACATTAGACCAACTAAAATTTCTAAGAAAAAAAACAATTGAAGAGAGTCCTGTTATTATAAAAATAGCAGTTAGAATGGTAAAAATAGAAAAAACAACAAAAGAAGGAGACTTAATATCTCAAAGGCAAATAACAGAATCTGAAATTGATTTATTCCTCGACAAAGTTGATAATGGAGAATTGTCTATATCTGAGATTGAAGCAAAGGCTCCTAAATTCATAACTTCAATAAATAAAGTTCTCCAGCTTACAAAAGAAATAATAAAAGTAAAGGCTTTAATAAAAGAATATTCATAATTATTTATGAAAAAGCCAAATATAAAAATCAATTTTCTTAATACATTTATCTTTATTATCTTATTAATTATCTTATTTTTTCTAATTTATATAGATGCGTTTTATCATGTTAGACCAGACATAACTGATAAACTCTATGGAAATCAGGTTCCATTAGATAATATCTTAATTATAAAAATTGACAGTGATGGTTTGCAAAAAATAGGGCGTTGGCCCTGGGATAGAAAAGTTTTAGCAGATTTAATAAATAACATAAACGAGGCAAAATCAATAGGAATTGATATCTCTTTATTTGAAATATCTAATCCAAAAAGTGATGCGGAATTACAAAATGCAATTTCTAAAAAGGAGAATGTGGTCTTAGCTTCAGAAGTTTCTGATTCTTTGTTATTAAAACCAATATTTGAAGTAAAACATGGCTATGTAAATATTATTACAGACTCTGATGGGATTGTAAGGTTTGTGTCAACAAAGCTTCATAATAAAGAACTTCCATTTACATTTGAAATTTACAGACAATCGTGGGATAAAGATATTAGATTTGAATCTAAAAAATACATGATAAATTTTGCTGGAAAACCATCCACATTTAACTCAATTAGTTTCTATAATGCTCTATCTTCTGATTCTGGAATATTCAAAGACAAAATAATTCTTATAGGAGCTACAGCTCCTTCTCTGCAGGATAATTTCTTTGTTCCAACATCAGAAGGAGATGCAATGTCTGGAGTTGAAATTCATGCAAATATTATTCAAAATATAATTTTAGATAACTTTCTTAAACAGCAATCAAAAAACAACATTGCTATTCTAGTCTTATTAACTTCGGTTTTAGGAATGTTTTTTCTTTCTAGAATAAAAATTTTCTATCTTATTCCATTAGTTATTTTATTAATAATCATATATTCGTTCCTTGGGATTTTTTTATTTAGAGAGTTTAATTATGTGATAGATTTTTTCTTTGTTCCATTATCTTTATTCATATTCACAGCAGCTGGCTCAAGCCTTTATTATTACGAACAAAAAAAACACTCTGTTTATTTAACGGATGCGTTTAGCAAATATATATCAAAAGATTTAGTTTCCCAAATAGCAAAACACGAAAAAGAACTTAAACTAGGGGGTTCCAAAAGAACAATTTCAATCTTCTTCTCCGATATAAGAGGATTTACATCTTTTAGTGAAAAATTATCCCCAGAAAAACTAACCAAACTATTAAATTCTTATCTTACAGAAATGACTTCTATAATAATGAAAAATAATGGCACCGTTGACAAATTTATCGGAGATGCTATAATGGCTTTCTGGAATGCCCCACTCTTAGAAAAAAATCATGCTTATCTCGCATGTATATCTGCATTGCAACAAATAATAAAACTAAAAGAAATGCAGAGAAAATGGAAAAAACAAAATCTTCCAGAAATAAATATTGGTTGTGGTATTAACACAGGAGAGGCTATTATAGGCAATTTAGGAAGCAAAGAAAGATTTAATTATACGGCAATAGGAGATTCAGTAAATTTAGCCTCGAGACTAGAAGGCCTAACAAAATTCTATGGGGTTTCTATTCTTGTGTCAGAAAAAACTTACGAGTTAGTTAAAGATAAATTCAAATTTAGAAAACTAGATGTTGTCAAAGTAAAAGGAAAGACCAAACCAATTATAATTTATGAACTCACAATAAATACAAATGAAAAATTTATTAAATTATATGAAGAAGCTTTTTCTCTATACACAAAAAAAAAGTTCAAACTAGCAATAAATAAATTCAAGGATGCACTTAAATTAAACAATTTAGATTTATCTACAAAGATAATGATAAAACGTTGTAATTCCTATATAAAAACTCCTTTAAAATCTTGGGGTGGTGTCTTTGAGATGAAATCTAAATAATAAAAACAATCACTTTAAAAACATATTTATCTTTTTATTTTTATAAAATACACTATAAAAATATAAATAAAAATGCTGTCGATACTAACCTGGATTATAATAATAACGGTCATTAATGGTCTTTTAGCTTTTGCTGGATTAATTTTCTTTTTTAATTCTCACAAAACTAATAGAATATTAATTCTCTTAGTCTCTTTTACAACCGGAGCTTTGATTGGAGGAGCTTTTTTTCATTTTATTCCAGAATCTCTTGAAAAACTTACAATAATACAAACAACCTCAATAACCATTATTGGTTTTATCTTATTTCTTTTTTTAGAAAAAATACTTTACTGGCGCCATTGTCACGATGGGAAATGTGATGAACATCCTTTTACATATTTGCTTTTATATGGAGACGCCGTACATAATTTTGTTGATGGCTTAATTATTGCTGCGTCTTTTTTAATTTCAATTCCATTTGGATTTATAACAAGTTTATTAGTTTTAATTCATGAACTTCCTCAGGAAATAAGCGATTTAGGGGTTTTAGTCTATGGCGGTTTAACAAAAAGAAAAGCTCTTTTTTATAATTTCTTGGCTCAACTAACTTCTGTCTTAGGAGGAATTTTAGGATATTTTTATTTATCATTAAAAGACCAGGCAATTTTCTTACTGCCACTATCAGCAGGGGGTTTTTTATATATCGCAATCTCTGATTTAATTCCAGAAATTTTTAAAGAAAAGAATATAACTAAACTAACTATTAACTTAATCTTTATAATTTTAGGGTTAGGAGTTTTAATTAGCGCAAAGATATTGGCTGGATAAATTTAATAATCAAATTTTTATTTTTTCATACCTCTCGTTATCTCTGCCATACTGTTTTTCCTGCATCATTTTTTTCCATTCTTCTTCCAAATTAATATTATGACTATTAGCAATACAACAAACAGTAAATATTACATCACTTAATTCTTGGCCTAAACTTTTAATTTCTTCTGTTGGCTTTTTCTTTTTAGTTCCGTGGAGATGATTTATTATTCTAGCCACTTCTCCTGTTTCTTCTGCTAATCGCCCTAATTGCTCTAAAGGAGGCCAATATTGGGGATTAAATTGTTTTGTCCATTTATCAACATCTTCTTGTATATCTTTAAACGACATATAAATCATTAAGATATTTGATTTATAAGGATTATTGTTCTAAAATTAAAGTATTGCTTAAGCTTTTTAAATACAGTTATGATAGAATTTATATTAAATAATCTATGACTATTGTCAAGGATATCAGCCCTTATTAAATAGAGTACACTAATAATTTTTGTTAAATACGATTAATAAATAAAAATGCTAATTAGACAGCCGATTGTAACGGTTGCAGGTCATGTAGATCATGGTAAGACAACCATACTTGATAGTATAAGGAAAACAAAAATAGTTGAAACAGAAGCAGGTGGCATAACTCAAAAAATATCTTTTACAAAAGTTCCAATAGAAATAATAAAAAAAAGACTTGCTGACAAAAGTAAAGACATAAAATTAGAAATACCAGGATTTTTATTTATAGATACTCCAGGGCATGCTGCTTTTTCACATTTAAGAAAACGAGGAGGAAGTTTAGCTGATCTCGTTATTCTAGTTATAGATATTAATGAAGGCATAATGCCACAAACAAAAGAAGTTATTGAACTTTTAAAATTAAGCAAAATCCCCTTTGTCGTAGCTTTAAATAAAATAGACAATATTTCTGGCTGGAGAACAAATTTAAGGGAAGATACATCGAAGAAACCATTAGGTGTCTTAGATTTAAAAGAGAGTATCGAAAATCAATCAACTAATGTAAAAACTAGCTTTCAGGAAAAACTCTTCACTTTAATGGCAAGCTTACATTATTATGGATTTAATGCAAAATTGTTTTATGAAATAACTGATTTTACTAAAGAACTTGCATTAGTTCCCTGCTCTGGAAAAACTGAAGAAGGAATTAATGAACTAATTTTAATGTTAATTGGATTGAGCCAAAAATTCTTAAAAGAAAATTTGAAATTAACTAAAGATGCTAAAGGCGTTGTTTTAGAAATTAAAAAAGAAAAACTTACTTATTTAGAATCAATTTTATACGACGGAAGTTTAAAGATAAATGATGAAGTTGCAATTGCTAGTTTTTCCCAGCCCATAATAACAAAAATAAGAGTTTTAGAAGAAATTCTGCCATTATCAAATAAATTTAAAGCAACAAAAGAAGTTGGCGCTGCAAATGGAATAAGAATGCAAGTAACTGATTCTACAAACATTTTGCCAGGAATGCCTTTTACAATTTTTAAAAACAATTTAGAAGAAATAAAAAAAGAGTTCAAAAAAGAAGGAGTTCAAATAAAAACAGATAAACAAGGAATAATAATTAAAGCAGATTCTTTAGGGAGTTTAGAAGCTTTAATAACAATGCTAAGACAAAATAACATAAAAACAATAAGTGCTGGAATTGGGAATATAAATAAAAAAGACTTTATTTCTGCAGAAACTAATTTAAAAGACGACCCTTTAAACGCAATAATCCTTGGTTTTAATGTAGAAGAAGATGATGAAGTTAAACAACTTATGAAAACCTCAAAAGTTAAAATAATAAAAGATTTAGTTATTTATAAAATAATTGAAAACCTTTCTAAATTCCAAGAAGAGAAAAATAATGAAATTAAAAAAGAAAAACTTACTGGCTTATCTCCTTTATGTAAGCTTGCTGTTTTACATCAATATATTTTTAGAAATTCTAATCCAGCTGTTTTTGGAGTTAAAGTTGAAGCAGGAAAACTAAAAACAAACACAAGTTTAATAAATGATTTAGGAGAGCATGTAGCAAAAGTCAAATCTATTCAAGAGCAAAATCACTCAATAAACGATGCTGAACAGGGTAAAGAAATAGCAATTTCGCTTCCAGGAATAATGTTTGATAGAGTTTTAACAAATGTTGATTATCTATACTCTGACCTGACTGAGGCTCAATTTAAGCATTTTAAAGAAAATAAGGATCTTTTAAATAAAGAAGAAATTCAAACTCTCCAAAGAATAGCTCAAATTAAAAGAAAACAAAAACCCACTTGGGGGGTTTAATCCTATAAAAAACAAAAATCTTTAATCAAACCAAACCTCAAAATAAGTAAGTTTTAAAAACTCACTTATTCATGCATTAATAATCTATGGACAAGATACTAAAATAAAAAATGCCATTTAAAATAAACATCTCCCACAACGGAAAAACCTATAAATTAGAAACAGAAAATGAAGCCTTGATTGGAAAAAAAATAGGTGAAACTATTGAAGGTAACGAAATTGGTGATGTTCTCAAAAATTATGTTTTAAAAATAACAGGAACTTCTGATATTGCCGGAATACCTGGAATTATTGGTTTAGATGGCTTTAACTACCATCGAAAATTGTTGACATATGGAAAAGGAATGAGAGATAAAAGAAACGGGGTAAGATTAAGAAAAACTTTGCGGGGAGAAAAAATAAGTGATAAAACTGTTCAAATTAATACAATAGTTATTAAAGAGGGGGATAAAAAGTTTGAGGAATTAGTTAAAAAACTCATTTCTGAAAAAGAAGAAAAACAAGTTATTGAACAAACTGCTGTAAGTTAAAAAGTATTTTATTTGCCCAAACTAACTTATAACCATTAATTCTAACATTTAATTATCAAAAATTTCTTGTGTTTGGAATTTTTGGGGCAGAAAAAAGTAATCTTTTTTCTGTATTAATAAGATATCAGTTAGCAATTTTACTGCTAATTATTAGATACACTCTTATTTTCTTGTATTATCGAGGGGAGTTATTTTTGAATAACAAAAACCACTCTAAACATTTTTAAACCTCTTACTTCTCTAATTTTTATGACAAAACAAAAATTAATCGAAAAACAAAATATAGGAGAGTTAGAGATGCTTAACATAGGAATGGTTGGGCATATTGACCATGGAAAAACTACCTTATTAAGTAAACTCACTGGAAAGTTTGCAGACACTCACTCTGAAGAACTTAAGAGAGGCATTACCATAAAGCTTGGCTATGCTGATACAATTATAGAAAAAAGAACAAAAAAAAGATATGTTAGTTTTGTGGATTGTCCTGGACATGAAATGCTTATGGCAACAATGCTCTCTGGAGCAGCTTTGATAGACGCTGCGATTTTAGTAATAGCTGTAAATGAGGGTATTAAACCTCAAACTAAAGAACATTTAATGGCTCTGCAGGCCAAAAAAGTAGATAAAATAATTATTATTCAAAATAAAATAGACCTTGTTAGTAAAGAAGAAGCTTTAAAAAACAATCAAGAAATTAAAAATTTTATTAAAGGGACAATAGCTGAAAATGCTCCAATAATCCCTGTTTCTGCTCAACAAGAAATTAATATTGATAAAATAAAAGATTATCTTTTAGAAATTCCAATACCAAAAAGAGATCTTAACTCTGAACCTGAATTTTTAATTGCAAGAAGTTTTGATATTAACAAACCTGGAACAAGAATTCAAAATTTGCATGGGGGGGTTTTAGCAGGGATTTTAAAAAAAGGAATATTAGAAATTGGAGATGAAATTGAAATTAAACCAGGAATTATGGAAAAACGCGCAAACAAAATTTCTTATAAAACTATTAAAACAAAAATAATTTCTATTTTTAGAGGCAACTATTCTATTAAAACTGCAACTCCTGGAGGAAGCTTGGCCTTTGAAACAGAACTTGATAACATATTAACAAAAGCTGATTTTTTATCAGGAAACATAGCCTCTAAACCAAATTCTTTGCCAGAACTTAAAAAAAAAATAAATATTAACTATAAATTATTTCCAAGAGTTTTGGGTGAAGAGGAACAATCTAAAACAGAGAATCTTAATGTTGGAGAGCTTATAATGTTATCGCTTAATACAACTACCAGTGTTGGAAAAATTACAAAAATAACAAAAGATGAAGTTGAACTTTTTTTGAACATTCCAATTATTTCAATTAAAGGCGATTCTGTTGGAATAGCAAGAAATATCCGCAATCACTGGAGGTT
>ERZ1292623.134-Hain-H51-01um-R1-134-length-81777-cov-9_pt2 | contig 75888 bp, 87 predicted proteins | sample MGYA00564398_ERZ1292623 | MGnify/ENA primary metagenome ERZ1292623 (study PRJEB36523, sample SAMEA6512633) | groundwater metagenome | collected 2019-01-07 | study: AquaDiva: Metagenomics assemblies of 32 groundwater samples
TTGGTGACACCGTTGGTGTCACGGGCCGTGGTGTTGGTGTCACGGTTGGTGACACGCGAGATGACACCAAAATAGTTGGCGTGATATCTAGCTTTTTCTGCATTGGTGACACCAATGGCGTACTGGTTGGTGTCACCGTCACTGTCGCGGTTGGTGACACGGACATTTTTGGTGACACCGTTGGTGTCACGGGCCGTGGTGTTGGTGTCACGGTTGGTGACACCGTGACACCAACCACTTCCTGAAACAAAAACGCGGAGCCCTCTTGAGGTACCGCATTTTGACGCGACGACCACATACCGCCAAGTACAATGGCTATTCCGGCAACCCCCACCATGAGTACGGGGTAGCGTTCCATAAGGTGAGACGGGAGCTTTTGCCTACCACCCGAACCGTGCATTCAGGAGGGATACGAATTCACGAGGTGATAGGCAGAAGCCCCCGTACAGACAGAGAAAGCATACCGCATCAAGAGGACCGCACGCAAGAACTACAGAGAAGCGTAGAGAACGCTTTTCCCGTTCACGATGCGTTGTATCGTGTGGGCACTCACTAAAAATTGCACCGCGCGCTGTACCGTACGTCGAGAGTGTTGAGGAAAGGCGCGGATCACTTCGTTGAGCGCCACATTGGGATGCTCACGTATAAAGTGAAGTACGTCTGCATACCGCTGCTCACCGTTGCCACTAACAATAATTGGTGGGCGAATGCTACGCGCACGAACTCGCGGCACATGCTTTTTGTGTTGCACCGCACGCGGGACCAGATCAAGCGCACATACGCGGAGCGTCAGAAGTGCTCGCGTATATCGCGAAGCGTCAACGGAAGTACAAAAACCAGACGCTTCACACAGCGTAATGCGCTCAAGTAATTCATGGGCTACCTGCGCACAGAGCGCATACGAATCATGTGTAGCGCTTTGCGCATGCGCAGTAACCGCCACTACGAGTCTTTGGCTAGGCTCCTGCACCAGCCTTGCGGCGCGCGCGTCACGCGTCAGCGATCCAAGGGCTAAAAGGACGTTAGTAAGCTCGTGCATGAGTAGCGAAGAGGCCATGAATAGTTCGGAAACAAAGAAACACCGTGTAATGGCCGGGAACGTATCACGTTTACATAAAAACAGCAACGCAGGCATGAAAGCGAGCGCGGAGAAATGCGACGTGTGAAACGCACACACGCCACACGGATAATAGTCGTGTGGCGTGTGTTTTTGTGTGGCCGTACGTCCTTATAGCTGTTTTATGCCCCCTAATATTGTGCGACGTTAGAGGATGGGGAAACAAAAGTTATCCACAGCTTATATACATCTATGAAGGTTGCCTACTTTGCCTGTGGGGCGACGCCGACAAGCTCAACTTCAAAGCGCAGATCCGCGTTTGGTGGGATGATGTCCCCTGCCCCACTCGCACCATAGCCGAGCGCCGATGGAATAACGAGCACTCGCTTCCCTCCTACACGCATACCAGCAATACCAAGATCCCATCCACGGATCACCTGCCCCGCACCGAGTGTGAATGAGAATGGTTGCCCTCGATTATACGAAGCATCGAACTCTGTTCCGTTCATAAGCGTACCGCGATAGTGCGCGGTCACCACCATGCCTGGTTGCGCCTCTGCGCCCTTACCAACTACATAGTCTTGCACCTGTAAGCCGCCTTCGAGTGTGCGAATCTCTGGCGTAACGAGCGGTGCATCTGTTCCCGGCGCGACGCTTACGGTCGGCGTATCAGTGGACATAGGTTCCAATGGCGCGTCATTTTTGAGCGAGAACAGCCATGCGGCGGTTCCCACGGCAAGAATTAACACAAGAAAAATAAAGAATGTTTTGGTGTGCATGGTTCGTTAACGATTTTTAAGGGGTGGGTAAAGGTCTGGGTCTATTGTGCGCTCAAAGCAGGTGCGCTCTGCGCCATGTTCCCATGATTCGTTCTTTTCCATCGGATACGCGAGCGATTGCTGACTCCCAAGAATATCCGTTGCAAACGTGGCACAAAGCTCAAAAGAGCGAGGGCCGGTGATACGATACTCATACGCTTCTTGCGTTACTGGGTCGACGGGAACAAAGAACCCAGAGAGCTCGTTGGTGAGTGCTCCTAAATCAGCAGGAAGAACGTTTTTAGCTTGCCAGTGCTGAATGATCTGCCATTGGATAGAGCTCAGATCATTCACGCGACGATCATCAAAGCGGACAAGGCGCTGGGACTGTGGCGTGCCGGCAATCACGAGCCCTGCGACAAGTGCCGCCACTACAAACCCCGTTGCTCCCGCTTCAATGGCACGATGAGTCTTTGTGTAGACACCATTAAGCTCCGCGCGATACACCGCCATGATAACTCCAGCGATTGCTAATACGGAGAGTGCTTTTAAGAGAAAGCGGAGCGAAAGGTCTCCCTGTAAATATGCGTGCAACACGGTCACTAAATCACCAATAGCTACAATACCCGCCACGAAAAGCGTGAAGTACAACAGCCAGCGACGCACGCGCATGTCGCGCTTCTCTGGGAATGCGGCGACATCCTTGCGCAAAAAGCGCAGCGTCCATAGTAACGCGGGAAATGTAATCACCAGCACTGCAATTGCCCAGCGCATCAAGCTACGGGTCGCTTCCCCACTCCATGCCCCATCGAGGAATGGATCAGGAATACCAATATTCACCAATTGGAATGTGAGCATCCCAATGTGGATGGAAACGAACGCAAGCAAAACGGTTGACAAGATGTACAAAAAGACATCTCGTGGAAGATTTTTTGAATCAGACATGTTGCTATACTAGCATACTTCAAATCGCAGACAACGTTGGAAGAGTCACGTAACAAGGAAACTAGTATACTTATACTCCAAATCACCCAGAGAGCTTATCATTACGAGATTTCTTCATTATTGGAATAAGTATAGCGAGTAATGTCCAAGCCCCAAAAGTTGGTACAAGTACTCTCATTAAAATATTGCCATGCTGAGCGAGATTAATAGCCTCCCAAGTGAATACGATGTAAAGACTCGCAAAGATGTAGAACATGTACTCTTCAATGGGAAGTCCGGCAAATTTAAAACCTAACGTTTCGTGGAAGTTGAATTGCCACAGCCAGCCTGAATCTTTTCTACCGTGACGGGTTGCCCAAATATCCCAGATACTTCCCAATAACAAGATTCCGAACACAAAGCTTACTAGGTTTGTAACATTAATTCTATCAATTAAAAAATATCCCTCAATAAAAGCAGGGATACCAAAAGCAAATAGTAATGTCAGTGAGTAATAAAACTTTTTTGAGATAATCCCCATGAGATAGTAAGTACGGTAAAATATATCAAAATTCGAGTAGCTCGCAAAGAGCTACTCGAATTGCGCTTTTACATACCCATTATCTCCCAAGCGTCTTTTCGCCAGGGTTCCATTCAACGGGGCAGAGCTCCCCTGTTTGCAATGCCTGCAGTGCACGATGCACTTCTTTCACGGAGCGGCCCACAGAGTTATCGGATACAAGCATCCATCGCAGGATTCCTTGCGGATCAATGATAAACGTACCGCGCTGGCTGGCACCATCTGGCGCAAGCACGTTATATGCCTGTGAGATCGTCTGCGTCGTATCTGCAAGAATAGGATACTTCACTTCAGGGAGATCGCGCTCAAACCATGCTTTGTGCGAGTGTTCGCTGTCTGTAGAGGCGCCGAGAATGACAGCATCACACTGTTCAAATTCTTTCTCAAGGCGCGAGAACTCTTTAATTTCCGTAGGGCACACGAAGGTGAAGTCGCGCGGATAGAAAAAGAGCACCACCCACTTGCCGCGGTAGTCTTCTAACCCCACTTTTACAAACTGCCCTGCATGATACGCCTGTACGTGGGAAAACGACGGCGCTTGTTCTCCGATTTTTACCATAGATATGACTCGCCTATCGGCCGCCAGCGCGCACACTGCACGCGTGGAGAACATGAGACGAGGTATTGCTGGGTCAGTATACACAACAGTATGAGAGAACGCGATATTGACTTAATGTCAAAATATCAGCACAATGTGCAAAGCAGTATAGTACGTTAACAATCTCACACTAGGTTAAGGAGGCACTCGTGGACACCAAGCGCTTTTTTGATTTCGTACAGCATCTTTTCGAAGATGCGCAAAGGCGCGCTCCGGGAAGTGCCGCGCGCACCGTCGGCATGGGCATCAACGCCTTTTCGGAACCTTTCTACGATCACCTCGTAGGGAGCACGAATCTTGGAGAGCGCCTACGTGCCCTCGGCCCCGTAAAGGCTGGGGCGATTCTCAGCGCCCTCTACTTCATCTACTCGAGCGTCCCCAAGGCGTCGCCGTTCGCACAGCTCCTCGACGAGTTGTTCAGCAACGCGCCGTCGGAGATCTTGGCACGACTCATGCGCCACCACGATGCTCGTTCGCTCCTTGAGGCACTCTTCGCCCGTATTCGCCAGGAGAAAGGGTTCGAACATGTGACCCAGCAAGACGTCGCCGATCTCATGGCGGCCCTCTGGCGCAAACAGCGCAACGAAAACTCGGCGGCCTTTAAGCCGCTTCTTCCCTAAAGGAGAACCCATGATGACGCCCATTCGCCTCGTGCCAGCGCACGAAGTTCCGTGGCGCAACGCGTTTCTGGCGCTCTTCGGAGCGCTTCTTACCGGAACGATCGCGTGGCCGATCTTGTTCATGATCGGAATTGCGATGGATAGTGGCAATCTGCTCCTGTTCACGCTCGCTCTCGGAGCCATCTTGACCATCGCTTGGTCCGTTGCGATCTCTCCGGCGCTTCTGTTCGCGTGGGTCCTCACCTACATCCCCGGCGCAGGTCGCATCGTCACTGGCATCGGGACAGCTGGGGTATTCCTCGTGACCTCGACAACCCTCGCATGGGTCTTCGGTTTCGCACAGAAGCCCAGCATGCTCGCTACGTACACCGTGGTCACCATCGTCGTTGCGTGTCTCTTGATACTCTTCGGCGAAGAGTCGACATTCGTATGGATTCGCGAGTTCTTCTTCAAAAGACTTGCGGTCCTGTGGTGTCTCCTCACTCTCCTCGGTCCTGCCTACATGATCATCGGAGACATTCCCCTGGCCATGCGTGATCGAGCGCGAGTGAACGCCGCACGCACTGCGGCGAACATCCGTAAAGGTGAAATGCAGCGCATCGCGTACACAACACGAGCTGACCTCGGAAAGATCCAGTTCTTTGATTCCGAGCTCCTGGATGGTCAGACAGAGCCGCGACCTCTCGTTTGGAAAGGATGCGCAGATCCCACAACGGGACTTGTGCGCCTCTTCTACAACGGTGAAGGACGCGTGGACGGCAACTGCGGCAAGATGCTCACCAGCACCGGCCCAGATGATCCCGAACTTCTTGCGGGCATCACGACGTATCAACAAAAGCTCGCCGAAGAAGCCGCTCAGAAGGCGGCGGCACAGCCCACAGCACAACCGAGCGTGGAAGCCACGCCGGAACCAACGGCTACCCCGAGTCCGCCCCCCACACCTCAACCGACCGCGGAACCGATGACCACCGCGCAGGTGCTCGCACAAGCACGCGAGCTTCGAGAGCGCGAGCGTAAGCGGCAGGAAGCGGCGTACGGAGTGCCGACCACCACACTACCAACGTGGTATCGCGCGACGCCCACACCAACTCCCGTCCCGACACGAGAACCCGACTACATCAAGGAAGGCACAGAGCTCGTGATCGCCGTTAACGAAGGCTTCTCGCTCTCCGCCAACGAACGCGTCACTCCCTTCTCGTGTATCGCACGCACTGACGTGCGTTCGGTATACGGCACCATCGTCATCGCCAAGGGCGCTCCGTGCCACGGACGCGTAGAGCGCGTCTGGAAAGACAGAGAAGACGGAAACATCTACGCCGCACTCTCCATCATGGAAATCGCTGACATCAGCGTCTCTGGCGAAGAAATCGCAGCGCAGGTGAACGCCAGAGGACAGAACACGAAGAAGCGAGCCGTCGTTGGAGGCATCATCGGCGGAATCGTTGGAGGAGCTGCTGGCGCTGTCATCGACGGCGAACGTGGTGCCAAGCGCGGTGCCGCTGGTGGCGCCGTTGCTGGCGCAGGTACGGGCGCGGCAACCAGCAGGGGCGCTCACATCAAAAGTGGCGCCGAAATCACATTCTCGTTTTGGAGGGACGTCTTCTTTTAGAAGAGGCGGTGCTCCACCACTCCCCACGTTGCTACACAGCGGCGTGGGGAGGTTTTTTATACAATGTGGTACACTAGCGCGCATGGATATACTGCATGCGCTCATTCTTGGCGCCATACAAGGACTCACTGAGTTTTTGCCCATTTCATCATCTGGCCACCTTATTCTCGTCCCCCGCTTTCTCGGGTGGGAAGATCAGGGTCTTGCCTTTGATACCGCTATACATCTAGGGACACTCCTTGCGGTGGTGTGGGCATTTCGTACCCGCATTCTTTTATTTATAAAAACGGTGGCTTCGTCTCGCGAAGAACAGGCGCTCGCAAAAAGCATTATTCTTGCAACCATCCCCGCAGGCATAGCCGGACTTGCATTCGCCGACGTCGTAGAAAGCACTCTGCGCTCTCCTTTAGTTGTTGGCGCTTCGCTCATCTTGTGGGGCATCGTCCTCTGGTGGGTTGATCGGAAAAACGACGCAACGTCATCACATGCACCCACGCTGCGTACCTGGCTTTTTGTTGGCTTTGCACAAGCGCTTGCGCTCATTCCTGGAACATCGCGGTCGGGCATTACCATCACCGCCGGGCTCACACAAAAAATCTCGCGAGCGCAGGCCATAGAGCTTTCTTTCCTCCTCTCCATCCCCATTATTGCCGCAGCAGGTATCTCACAAATAATAGATGTTGGCGTAGCATCTCTCCTCACTGCGCCCATGCTCTTAGGTATTCTATCAGCAGCAATCTCTGGCTTTCTCGCCATCCGCATCTTGGAGCACATCGCACGCACGCGATCCCTAGCACCATTCGCCTACTACCGCATCGCCCTCGGTGCTATTGTGCTTTTCCTTTTTTGGTAAGCGCGCCTTCTTTTCGCAGTAATAGCTCTTTTAGTCTCGCCCCTTTGTTATAGCCTCCGAGCGAACCATCGGAGCGAATCACGCGATGGCATGGTACGTCTTTGCGTACATTTTTGTTGAGCGCGTTCCCTACTGCGCGAACCGCTTTTGGATTACCGATCTTCTGCGCAACTGCCGCGTACGTCATCACCGATCCGCGCGGGATTTTTTGCACGACAGCATATACTTTTTCAGTGAAAGAAAGATTTTTCTTCATACAAGAACGAGGGAATGTTTTACTCGCTTTATAAAGCCCTCTTTTTCTAAAGCCGTTACCGCTTGTGTGAAGCGCGCACCATCATGCGACTCACGACGTAAGGTGACGAGCGAAACAGATTTCTGCTTCGTCAGTATGCGCAGTATCTTGCCACGCATCTCACGCAAAGAGCCGCGAAATGGTTTTTGTATTGTGTATCCCGCACTCCGCTTGTTTGGATTTTGCACCGTACGCGATAGAGATGCGCCATAATCCATAAGAGCAGAAAACCATTCGCGAGGGCGCTTTCTATCCATTGTTTTTTCTATCACAGGCATGAGATCAGCATCTGAAACCGCAGTACGCTTTGGGAAAAAGTGATGTAAATAGACTCGCCTAATATTTGTTTCTATCATGGCGTGTGCACGATTATGAGCAAACACGGCCACCGCGCGTGCGGTGTAGGGCCCTATACCCGGTAACTGTGCAAGGATCTCTGGGTCTTGTGGAATGACGCCCGCGTGACGCTTCACAAGCTCTTGGGCACACACATGGAGCATGCGTGCGCGACGGTTATATCCCAACCCCTGCCACGCGATAAGCACCTTACTCAATGGCGCCCGTGCAAGAGCGCTCACCGTTGGAAATGCTTTTAAAAATGCTGTGAACTTTGGGATAACACGATCCGTTTGCGTCTGCTGGAGCATGATCTCTGAAATGAGAACAGCATACGGGTCATTCGTAGCGCGCCACGGAAAATCCCGACGACTCTTTCGCCAAAACGCCCATATCAAACGCTGAAAGGTGCGCTCGTTCTTATCCAAGGTCTGCGAGCGGGCACGCTGCGTGGTTGTGTTTTTTCGCTTGGCAATATGCTCTGCCATAATCAATAATTTTATACGTGAGATTAAACCAGCGCGCACGAGGAAAGAGCTTCATGAGGTCGCGCTCGATGTGCACGGGATCGCTCCGCTTCGTAAGCCTCCATCGACGCGCAAGACGTTTTACATGTGTATCAACAGCAATGCCCTCAACAACACCGTACGCATTGCCCAGCACAACGTTTGCCGTTTTCCGCGCAACACCGGGAAGCTTCAGGATATCTTCCATTGTGCTTGGTACAACACCACCAAACACATCGCGAACCATGTGTGCCGCCGCAAGAATGTTTTTTGCTTTCTGTTTGTAAAATCCCGTAGAAAAGATCGCCTTTTCAAATGCGCGCGCTGATGCATTGCAGTAATCATCGAGTGTCCGATACTCTTGAAAGAGTTTTGCCGTTACTTCATTTACTTTTTTGTCCGTGCATTGCGCAGAAAGCTGTACGGCAATCACAAGCTCCCATGAATTGCCATAGTGCAGGATCATCCCCGCCTTTGGGAAAAGCTTTGAAAGCGCCCGCCACACGTGGTCAGCGCGCTGCTGTGTCGTGAGGAGTTTGCGAGAAGACGCTTTCTGCATCATGTCTTATTTGATACTACTTCCTGCCGGTACGGGCGTGTGTGGCGCAAGGATAACGGGCCCTTCTGCATCGCTTGCTGCAAGAAGCATACCTTGGCTCTCAAGGCCCATGAGTGCACGAGGCTCCAAATTCGCGACAACCACGATCTGCGCGCCGACCATCTGCTCTGGCGCATAGCGCTTGCCAATACCCGCCAAGATTTGGCGCGGCATCACATCGCCCGCCTCAGAACGTTCGCCCACATCAACGGAAAGCTTCAAAAGTTTCTCCGAACCCTCTACGCGCTCAGCTCCAAGCACTGTTCCAACCTTTAATTCTGTTTGTGAAAAAATATCATACGAAATCATGTTTCTAGAGTACCATGGCTATTATGTGGAGCAATTGACTTGTTGATAAAATAGTGTATAATTATATTTCGTTCTTTGTGAAAGGAGCGTGCGTGGGAGAAAAAATCGTCCACCTCGGCGCCAAGATGCACAAGATTGGGGTAACCGACCACCCCAACAAGAAGTGTATCGCCCTCAAGTTGTGCGATGGGTTCCGCCCGGAGTTGCTTGAGATCCCTTACGGCCAACGCCTTGGGAGCTTCATGGAGCTCGTCCATCTCGCGCTTGAAGTTGCGCGGGAACGGAGCCACCTCGCGGCGGCGTTCGATCGCCTCTCGCGACTTGGGCGCGAACACACCGTGTCAGTCGCCTATCGGCAGGGCGACGAAACAGTACGCACTAAGAGGGAGCTCGTGCGCGGCAACGTGGTGAGAACCCAGGTTGCCAACGCAATTTCATGCGAGGTGTCCGTAACCGGGCACATCGCAATGCTCGCGTTCCACAACAAAGGGAACACGAGTGCGCGGGATTGCGTGAAGTTGAGTGCCAACATCGGAGGTTTGGAGGCCCTCCTGAAGGCGCTTCACGTTCCCTCATAACCGAAAGCCCCGTGCACACTGTGCGCGGGGCCATTCTTTTTTATACAGAATAAGACTTATTTTGAGAGCTCACACACGGGGGCGCAAACCGCGGCACACGCTTCAGCGCCAGGAGCGCACAGCGAACCGCATTGGTTAAACCGTCCACCACGGCTCAAGCAGTGGCGTGCATACATTTCTTCATTTGCACCGCCCATCATCTCATACACAATTCTGTTACGATCTTCACGCTGGATAGAAACGCCACGAGGTACCTGCATGTACCAATACATGCCAGCAAGACTCACTACAAAGAGCAAGACCAGCAGAACCTGCGGTGATGAGAGGAGGTTTTTCAGCTTCATAGAAACTTACTGCAATTCCTTTTCTGCAGATTCCAATGCGCTCATTTCGGCATCTAGATCACCAAGATCAACGGTATCCAACTCTGCCTGGCGGGCACGGGAAAGTGCCTTTGCACGAACCATCGCCATAACGTTCGCCGTATACGCTTCTTCGTAATCCGTAGCGAGCTCTTGTCCTTCAAGCCATACTGCGTTGACGGCAAATGCCGCTACAAGTACTGACAACGAAAGATAGAACGCGCCCTTGTCGCCTGCTGAAAACTCCGAAAACAATGTCTGTAGTGAATTCTGTTCTTGCATATGAAGTTAGTATACCAGCGAATCAGATATAAAACATAGTGGCTTCTGTTGATAGAAAAAGCCGGGCGTTGTGTTGCCCGGCCACGAACCACCGCGCGCCTACCGCGCCGGTGTTGCCACCTCCGACTCAGCGACGTCGATGTTGAGCAGCGCCATCTCGATAGAGATACACTGCCCACCGTACATCTGCCGGCCCATCTCCGGGAACCCATTGTCATCCAGGGCCTTGCGGATGTGGTACCGCGCTTCTTCGGTCATCGCGCATGCGCATGCGGATGAGCCGAACCCGAATCGCTTCACCACTTCTGCGATGGCGGCGCGAGCGCCGTTGTAGTTTCTCTCGGTCACGGCTACCTCCTCCTCTCTTCTGCCTGATGTCGTCGCACGCCACGGTAGCGATTCACCAACTGGCGCGTTTCATTGGGCACCACCAGGAGTGCCAAGACGGCACCCAGCGGCAACAGAAACAGCACGCCAGCAACGGCATAACGCGCGCCACGCACCACCCTCTCCATGCCCACCTCCAGAAAGCCAATTATACCACAGAAATATCCATAGTTCAATACACTTATCCCTAGGGGATTCTGGGGAGTGTTGCGTATACTCCATACATGCTTCGCCCGAACCTCCTTGCCTTCTTTCGAGCACCCGTACGCATCGCCCTTCTTAGTATCGCTATTGCTGGCATTGCGGGTGGAGTCTATCTCTCACGGCACGCCGATATAAATGATTCTTCTGCCGCCACAGCAAGCGAACCCCGCACTGCATTTATTCTTGAAGTCTTCGACACTATTCTCTCTTCCCATTGGGAAAAGCTCGAGCCAAAAGCTCTTGCCGAGCTCATGGAGAAAGGTATTGAGAAGCTCACAGAAAAAGACTGGGCACTCACGACCCCCGACCGCGCAGGTGCAGAGAAGCTCTTCACCGAAGCGCTCGCTACCATACCTGCTGAAAAACAAAATGAGTTCACGGCAACCCTTGGTGATATTATGCTCGCCAACCTCAAGCCATTTGGGCGCAGTCGCCTCTATAGCAAGAAAGAGGAGCAAAAATTACAAGACACTGTTCTGAATAAAGATACCGGTGCTAACCTATATTCTTCACTGGGAATAGAAAAGTCAGCATCTGCTACGGAAGTTACAAAAGCATACGAAGCAAAGCAAGCACAGCTCGCCGCACAACCTGCAACATCAGAAACGGAGAAAGCAAAAGCAGAGCTCGAGCGAGCGTTTACTGCGCTCCAAGATGAAAACCGTCGCGCACGCTATGATGAACACGGCGTCGAACCGACAGTCACTGCTCGCGCTATCGCAAGCACTGTTGGCATTGTGCGCATTACACAAGTCTCTCCCCTCTCTTTCGAAGAATTTAAAACGGAAATGGCGGCCCTCTCGAAAAATAAGAAACTCACTTCACTCGTTATCGATCTCCGCGGCAACATTGGTGGAGCCGTAGACACTCTCCAGTATTTCCTTGGGCCATTTATTGGCGCGGGGCAATATGCATACGATTTCTTTCATCAAGGAGAGCCGATCCCCTTCCGCACACGCGTGGGGTGGCTCGATAGCCTCGTGCAGTACAAACGGGTTGTCGTACTCATCGACGGCAACACACAGTCTTCAGGCGAGGTTATGGCAGCAGCTTTAAAGAAATATAACGTAGGTATTCTCGTTGGCGTACCCACGAAAGGCTGGGGCACTATTGAACAAGTTATGCCGCTGAAAAATCAGTTTTCTGAAACAGAAACGTACTCCCTCTTTTTGGTGCATAGTTTAACCCTCCGAGAAGACAACGAGCCCATTGAAGGACGCGGCGTTGATCCCAACATAGACATTCGCACAAAAGGATGGGAGAAAGAGCTCACCCTTCACTGGAATGACGCACAACTTACCCGCGCAGTGCAAGATCTCGTCGCCGACGCAAAGCGCTAGAGAGGTTTTTGCATCTCCTTTTCGAGATCACGAAATTCGTTTTCGATATCAGTGATCCGTCCACGAATACTCGTAATGAGCGCCGCGCCTTGGCGCGTTTTTTGTAATGCTTCTTCGAGATCTACCGCGTCTTGCGCGCCAAACCACTGCACAATGGTTTCTAGCGCGCGAAGCGACTCGGAAAGTGATCCAGGAGCAGTTGCCTCTTTCTTCTTTGTTCGTGGTGTAGATGGTGCCATAGGTAGTACGCAGTGTAGCGCGGGAAGCTCTAGGATTCAATCGTCGCATCGCGAGAGCCGTCACGCATGCGAATGCGCACCGAATCCCCAGGGGCCACATCCTTTGTAGTGCGCACGGCACCAGAGGGAAGGCGCGTCACTACACTATATCCCCGCTCCAGTACGCGCTGTGGATCAGTGCTTTGCAATAGTGAAGTGAGCGCTGTCACACGGTCGCTCGTACGCGTCAGGGATGCTCGCACGGAAGCAAGAAGTGGAGCTCCGTCTACGAGTGCCCGTGCACGATGGACATATGCGTCAGTGGCGCGAAGGATCTGCTCGCGGAGACGCTCTACAGAGCCGATAAACGGCTCCCACGACTGCGCAACGGCCATTGCCGCCGCAGTAGGCGTAGACGTGGCTACATCAGCCGCTAGACACGCAAGGGGCACATCTCTGTCATGTCCAATAGCGCAGATAACGGGCACAGAAAGACTATGAATAGCTCGCACGACACCTTCTGTATTAAATGCTTGCAGATCTTCGAGGCTTCCGCCGCCGCGCATCACGGCAATAACATCAAACTCCTCTGCGTGATCTTGCATCCACGCACATGCCTTCATAATTTCTTCGGGAGCTTTCGCCCCTTCTACCCGAACACTATAGAGCGAAAGCGCCATTCCTCGCTGGGGTAGGTTTTTACGGAAGTCATCAATCACCGCCCCTGTGCGTGAGGTGATGATTCCAACGCGTGAAATCCGTTCTGGCAGTGGCCGCTTACGTGCAAAGAGCCCCTCGCGCTCAAGCTGTTCTTTTAATAAAACGTACGCGCGCTGAAGTGAGCCTTCTCCAAGCGGCTCAAGATATTCCACGCGCAACGAGAAACGTCCTTTTGGTTTATAGATATTCGCATTCCCCGCGACCTTCACGCGCATGCCATCTTCAAGCATAGAGGCTATCATGCGTGCCGCAAAAGGGTTCATGTAGCAATCCAAAAGACTGCCGTCTTCTGGATCTTTCAGTGAGAAGTACAGGCCACTGGGGTGGTGGTGGACGCCCGTTGTTTCGCCGAACACAAGCGCGGGAGCTTGTGCGAGAACCGCGTTCACGCCATCTAAAAAGTCACTCACAGAAACCATGAGAGCCTCTGCGGCGGCTTCGGTCACACGCTTTGATCCTGTCATCACCCTATAGTATTAGAGTGTCTGCACGAGAACAAGGTTAGTAGTGCCGGAAGTTCCAAACTGGTCGCGTCCCGCGACAACAACATACTGCTCACCCTTTTTACCCAGTCCGCGGGCATGGGCACGCGCCTCAGGAAGCGCGGCATCAAACGAGGTTATCTTGCCTACCACAACACCAGCGACACCCCACGAAAAATTAAGGCGTCGGGCAATGGATGCCGAAGGCGTGAGCGCAATAATGTGTTGTGAGTGACGATAGCGAGCAATGCGCTGTGCGGTGCGGCCCGTTTCTGTAAACGCGATAATCACATGTGCATCAAGCTGATCTGCAATGCGCGCCGCTGAAGCGGCAACCGCGTCAGCGATAAATGTATTGTCGGGGAATGCCTGTGGCACAACGTCAGTCTGCGCTCGAGTAATAATGCGCACCATCGTGCGGATCACTTCTTCAGGATATGCTCCACGAGCCGTTTCCCCTGAAAGCATCACCGCATCGGTTCCATCTAAGATAGCATTCGCAACATCGGTCACTTCTGCACGAGTTGGGAGATGATTTGCGGTCATTGATTCAAGCATCTGCGTTGCAGTAATCACTGGCTTGCCCATCGTTCGGGCGATGCTGATAAGTTTTTTCTGAATATGAGGAACCTCCGCAAGGGGCACTGCGAAGCCAAGATCCCCTCGCGCAACCATGAGCCCATCGGCTTCACGAAGAATTTCTTCCACGTGATCAACGCCCGCCTTCGTTTCAATCTTTGCGATAAGGAGAGGCGCATATCCCTTCGGGCATGCTTTGCGCACTGCGCGCACATCGGCAGCACTTTGTACAAAGGAAATCGCCAGCGAATCCGCACCAACCTCTGCCATCATCTTAATGTCCGCCTTATCTTTTGCAGAAAGCGCAAACGCGTTTACGTGCATCCCCTGTGCTGAAAAGCCCATCTTGGATTTCACTACTCCAGGCACAATAACACGCGCCGTCACGACGCCTTTCTGTATGCGGGTCACTTCTAACTTTGGCGCGCCATCATTCAGGTAGATCTCTGCTCCAACGGCAAGATGGTCCAGAATCTCTGGAAAGTTAATCGTAAGGGCGTCGCTCCCATCTTCTTTTTGTACAAAACGAACGTCCTCCCCTACGTTCACCTGTCGCTCCGTGGTCATGCCCGTACGAATCTTTGGTCCGCCAAGATCGCCCATGATTGCTAGTGGACGTTTGAGCGCCTCTTCAGCCTTCCGAACGGCTACAGTGCGCGCATGAGACTCTTCCAACGTTGCATGCGTGAGGTTGAAACGAAACACATCAACACCCAGCTTAGCGAGCCTGAGGATCATCTCTGGAGAATCACTTGCGGGACCGAGCGTTGCAACAATTTTTACTTTTTTATGCATAGAATGGTGTTTGGGCAAAAAGGATATGCATTGTAGCGGAAGGATGAGAAAAAGAAAAGCCCCGCCACAGCGGGGCCATTCTTTTTCTCATCGCTCTCTTAGGAAGACAAGCGGCGTGAGAATGCCATCGGGCCAGGACCAAACGCAGAAACGCAGAGCGCCAGCGCAAGAAGGCCAAGATCAAGCTCGTAACCGCCCATAAAACCCATCTTAAATTTCACGAGCACGATTGCTCCAACCATGACCAGCGCAATGAGGCGGCCGGCCCACAACGTCCACGCACCGATAAGCACCGCAATACCGCCGAGGAACTCAACGAGAGCCACGACGTACGCCATGAACCCGGGCATGCCAAGGGTTCCGAAGAATCCAACAATTGCATCCATGTTATTGAGCTTCTGCCATCCATGCGCAATAAATATGGCGCCGAGCACCACGCGAGCTACCACGATGACCCATCCTTGCAGTTTCGGTCCGGGAGCAAAAAATTCCTTCATGAATCACCCGCATGTGCGGGCATAGCGCGTGCCACAGGCCAAGCGCTACATTCACGCATGCGCGTCTTTAATTGCTGTCTATTGTACATACCTACACCACACACGCAACTCTAAAAGCATACTACCCGATGAACCCAAACACGGCGCCAAAGAGCACCACGAAGTTAAGCGCGGACACAACGCACCACGTGCAGAAGGCGCGGAGAATAAATGCCTGTACGTAGACAAAGTACAACGAGAACGCAAAGCCAAAAGCGATCAATGCCTGGAGGGCCCAGAACGGCGCAGTCCCGCCAGCGATAAGTGAAACGAGCACGAGCATCGCAAGGTACATACCAAGCCCAGCAACCGAGTTCGGAATGCCAAACGTTTTACCGTAGGGGCTGTGCTGCACTTTCACGCACCACTCCTTCGGGAAGAACCAGCATGCGACCTCTGTGCCACGCATCTTGTGATAGATAAGATAGAGCGTATCAAGAACACCGATCACTGCACACACTGTTACAATCTGAAGCGTTGTTTGCATGTTTTTATTTTCCAGAACCCACGAGGGTGAAGCTCTGTACGAATGCTTCAAAGTCGCGTGTAGCGGAAGAATCTGCTTTATATGGATAGTGCCCAAGCGTTATCACTCGCCCATCGTTCGTAAAATAGACATACGTGAGTGTGTCACCATCGGCAACATTCGCGCTCATCACAATGCGCGTCATGGTCAGTGGTCCCACGCGCACTGAGCGACGCTCTTTTAAGAATTCACTCCCCAACACCATGCCATTGCCCGTGAACCATTCTTGCTCGTTGCGCGCACCACTACTGCGCCCGATGGGAGCTACGTTCACGGAGAACTGATTTCCGTAGGCGTATCCTTCCGTTCCTTCGAGCACTTCAAACTGCTGCTTCTGCGTGAAGAGCACATGCTCCGCGGTTATCTCATGGGGGTACCATCCCGTTGGAATAGAAGTGGTATAGAGTCCGCCAGCGTCGCGGTAGAGCCCGCCTTCGGAAACATTCGGTGTACCGCTCACCGTTGGCTCTGTGGTTTCTGTTGGCGCGCTTTCTCCTCCGCGCGTGAATAGCCACACGCCAAGCACGATCACAAGCAAAACTCCTGCAACTGTAATAATGCGTTTCATATATCTGCAGTATACCAAAAATACATAAACTCAGCGTGCATATCACGGCATATCTTGACGATATGTAGAAGAAACTGTATCGTATCGCGCGAAGGAGGACGTATGCGCAATCGGTTGTTGATCGCAGTACTTGCTCTCGGCACACTCTTCGGATGCGCTCCCGCGCAAGAACCCAACCACGGGCATCCGCAGCCCGTGATGACGCCCACTCCCGAGCCGGTTCACTGGTTCCGGATCACACGCCCCAACAGGGCCGACGAGATGCTGAAGGTCGTGGGCAACGTACGGGTTCACAACGACAACGGGTGCGTGAGCGTCGTGAGAGAGGAGTTCGGTTGGAAGATCGTCTTCCACGAATGTGGAGTTGGGATCACCGACGTCACCGATCCCAACAAGGCGTCGATCGAGACCGAGCGCCCGACGCCTAAGCCGGCAGAGAAGCGTGCGCCGCTCGAAAAGCCGTAACCCCCCGTCCACAAGGAGGACACATGGAACGAAAGAAGAAGAAGCCGTCTCTCAGGACGCAGATCACCAAGCTCAAGAAGGAGCTCGCACAGAAGAGTGCTGACCTCTCGTACTGGGCAAACCAGGTGGCGGAATACGAGACGGCGCTCAAGACCGCGCGCGCGAACAAGGAGACGGAAGCCCAACGCTTCCAGGCCGAAAGAAAGAAAGACCAGACCAGCCTCGTGTTCGCAGCGGAAGAAACGGCGGCCGCTCGAAAGGAGCTGGCGGGCACACGGCTCGCTCTCCAGGAGGCTCTGGCCGTCCTCCAGCCCAACTGGGCGCTGATCTACGCCCTACACCAGGAGACGGAGGACCGCGTCGCTCCGGACATGATCAGACACTTCGTCGATGGCCTTTCGTTCTCCTACGCGCACCTCTTCGACGCCGATCGAGACACCGCATGCGACGCTCTCATGTGTGCGCTGGGCAAGGTGCACGAGCGGAGGAGCCGCAACTTTTGGCAGACTTCTCCCACCGCGGAAGACTAACCCCCACCCCGAAGCCGTCACACCCGTGACGGCTTCATTTTTTATATGCCTATAGAAAAGGACGGGAACCGAAATCCTCGCCCTTTGCCATGCGTACTTAGGATCTTACTACACCAGAACTTTTCTTAAGGCAGGCTCTTCGATAATAAGGTGCCCGCCGCCAAACACCACAAAAATACTCCGCCCTTCATGCCAGTATCGTTCTATTTCCGATGCAATATTAAGATCTCTTAGGTTGCTTTGAGCTCTGGCGACTGCGTTTATTTTGGTCTCTGTTTTGTTTGGGTTGATGAAGTTATTTACATTCTCACTCTCATCAAATGCTTTCCCGATGATTTTTTCGTATAGCTCCTTCATCCTTGAAAAGGAAACCTCTATACCTTGCCATATCTTCCTCGGCTTCTGCCTTTCGCACCACGCCTCAGCTGATGTTGCAAAATGAGGCTTGGGGCTCGCCTGCCGCTGAAAGTTATTCATGAAAGTTAAGAACCAATATAGCAGAGTCTCTTCTCTGGGGATGTCAGAAAGGCGCTCCACAAGTTCCTCGTCACTCAGGTCAGGGCATGCAACTGCAACATTCGCCTCATGAGCGAGAAGGGTTATGAAGCCGCCCTCTGAACCGCCCTTAATAGCAGCTTCTTCATCTTTCAATAATGTACGCAACCTTCCTTCAACTAATACGATTCTCTCCCGCCCTTCTGTGGTTTTTAAAAATGTATTCCAATACTCCTTGAGAATAGGATACTGGGGATCGCTAGGGTCGCGCGAGTGGTTCGCGCCAAAATAAAAAAGAGATTGCCGATCGTTCTCAATCTTAAATGTGTACGGACTGCGGCCATATCTCTTGGCCGTCTCCTCGTATTGCTCTCTGGGGAGCAGAAGTGATTTATCCATGTGTGTTTAGTATTTTGCCACACCGAGAGGTGGGGGCATTTCAAGGGGTACGAGACAATCGAAGAAGCGCTGAACTGAGTACTCTGTTATAGAGCCGTATTGGCGAGATAGAAGATTAATAACCAGATTACCAGCGCAATTAATCCATATAACTTCCAATGTGAGTGAGTCGGTCTCTCGCCGCCTAAAAACCAAACTGGTATATGCGAAGCATTTGAAAACAATGCCCCTAAGATAAACAAGCTTATTAATAGGTATTTCATAATTGGAGTCGGATATTTTGCATAATTATCTTTATCTTATCTGTATGCTGTGAATGAGACGAGCTAGGTCGCTTTTCTGTGCATCAACTATATCTGACATAAAATATATCTCGTCATAGTACCGCTTAACTATTTTGTACATTTTGAGGTCGCAGGTTAATATTTTTGCCCCCAAGCCGATTCCTTCCGTAGCTATGCAAAAATCTATTGCAGTTAAACTTTTCATGTCCTTACGAGAATACCCCTCGTATCTCGCAAGAATTTCAGAAAAGTTAAGGGGGCGGCGCCCATACGCATGTAGTTTTCCGCCCAAAAGATCAAGAATCTTTTTACGGCATTTTTTTACAGATATCTTATTGACCCTAATCAGTTTAGACATTGTCTCCAAAGCAGCTAATACGGGGACGTGAAAAGATGGCTTATATGGCAATAGCGCGCCGAGTGAAGATTCTGCAGAAATATGGTGAGAGTCTTTTTCGTCGAGAACGGCTACGACCCAGGAAGTATCGGCCAGTATTATCACATTATTGCTGGTCTGCGCGGTGGCCTCACCGCTTTTTCCTTCTATCTTTTCATTATCCATAAAATTACTAAGGTCTCTTAAACTAGATTGCCCTACATATGTCCACCCAACTTATATCACCTTACGCCCTTCATTTTTCGCGCGCAAGACCGCATTCTGGGCCTCATAACACAAAGCGCCCATATATGGGCGCTTTGTTACATAGATGTATGTACCCGTCGCTGCTGCTCTCGGGCACTGCGTTGCCTTCGCTCCTTGCTGCGGGGCCTGGACTCGAACCAAGATACCGTGCTTCAGAGGCACGTGTCCTACCATTAGACGACCCCGCAAGATTCAAACAGCCCCGAGTGTACACGAAAAAGGGGCATTTTTCAACGGTGTGCGTTTCTGGACGCCCTATATTCTGATACTATAGTGCGTATATGGATACGCTGATCATACTGAGCGCTGCACTCGCACTCGCTGCGGTTATTGAGTTTTACACACTCGCATTGCGGCTTTCGTTCCATCTCAAGTCAAAAGAAATTCAGAGAGAGGTGCTCCATGTCCCCCGCGTGCACCATTCCTATCCCGGCATTGCACTGCTGATCATTCACTACGCGTTCTATCCCTCATTGTGGCTTGCGGTGATTGGGTGGGCGCTCGTCCTTTCTGATCTATTCCACCACACGGTGGCACTTCCGCTTATGAAAAAGCGTGGCTATGACATTGGCATGCGCCATCACAATCATGCCCACGTCTACTTCAAACACGGCCTTGCGGTCGTACTCATTGCAACTGGTCTCGTAGCATTCTTCACGCCATTCACGCCAGGATCGTGGCTTGTGTTCCCAGGCCTTGCGTTCATTATTGGAAAAAAGAATACTCGTTCGCTACTACACCGTGTATTGGGCAAAAAGATCTCGGAAGATCCGCGCGTAGAGAATGCCCTGAAGAAGCTATAGCAACCGACGTTCGTATGCACGAGCAACGCGGATAAACCATGGATCAGAGCCCGGTTCAAAAGGGCACACGCGAATTGATTTCCATCCTGCTACATTAGCGCCGAGAATGTCCGTGAGTACTTGGTCCCCTATGTGTACGCATTGCTGAGGCGAAAGATTCCACCGTCGCTGCGCAACGCGAAAACCATCAGACGATGGTTTTCTTTTTCGTGCCTGGATCACGGGAATATCGAGAGCAGCTCCTGCACGCACCACGCGCCGCCCGATAACATTAGAGAGCATGCACACATTGCCGCTAAATATGTGGGCCCATTTCGTGAGGAGGGGCACAACTGAAGCATCAACTGCACGAGAACCAAAGGCAGCAAGCGTTTGATCAAAATCAAAACTCACCCCGCGGATACCCGCCGCATACAACGCGTGCGGATCTATATCTATCACTGATGCGTGCGCTTCCCAAGGCCGCAACAAGCGCAACGCGCGCTCATTGAGCGCGCGAAAAGGATTGAGGTACGGAATGAGAACGGGATTCGTAAGAAGATCGATAGCCAACATTGGCTAAATGCGTAAGAAGCGACGAATAGCGATAGTGCTTGAAACGACCCCCAATAGCACGCCGATCACCACCACGGTCAGCACCGTTTGTGGCGCATGAGTGATAAAGTATTTACTCAACTCCGCACCGGGGATTTTATCGGCCACATCGGCACTAATGAACGAAAGCGCCGGGTAAAAAACTGCGAGCGCAAGAAGCGACGCGAACAAGCCGTAGAGCACACCCTCAACCAAGAACGGTGCGCGGATGTGCCAGTTCGAACCACCCACCAACCGCATGATCTCGATCTCTTGGTGCTGAGTATAAATAGTAAGGCGCACCGTGTTGAACGTCACCAGCACGGCGATAATAGAGAGAAGCAGCGTGGTTGCCATGCCCCAGCTCCGCAACCCCTTTGAGATGTTCTGCACGCGGGCGATCACCTGCTCATTCTCATAGAAGTTAATCTTTTCAATGAGAGCGCGGAAGCGCGTGCCTTCAAGATAGTTTGCAATGCCTGCATATTCCGAAGAGTCTTTCGCCTTAATGTTCACTGATGCTTGCAGTGGGTTGTCATCAAGCTCGGCGAGCGATTCCTGAATGAGCGCGTTGCCCGCGTGCCGTGCTTTAAAATCTTCAAATGCCTGATCGCGTGAGATGTATTCCACAAATGCCACGGCAGGAAGTGCCTCAATGTCTGTTTTGATCTTGAGAATGTCTTCCTCTGCGGTTGTTGTCTTAAAGTAGACACTCACGTCTACTTTATCTTCGATGCTCTGCGTAATTGAGTTCGCAACCACGTTCAAGGTCATGAGGCCCAAAAACACGAAGAGCACGAGTGCCATGACTCCCGTGGTGCCGAAGCTCACATAACTGTTGCGTTTAAAGTTTGTCCACCCTGAGCGCAAAATGCGCTTAAACATTTCTTGAGACATAGAATTTAAATAACGTATTTACCACCGTCTTTCTGGTCGCGCACAATCTTTCCTTTTTCCATCGTGATCACGCGCTTCTCCAGCGAGTTTACCAAATCACGGTTGTGCGTCACCATAATGACCGTAGTGCCAAGTGAATGAATCTTCTTCAAAAGCTGTAACACATCGTGGCTGTTCACGAGATCCAAATTCCCCGTTGGCTCGTCTGCCAACATGATGCGAGGGCGGTGGATGAGCGCACGAGCGATAGCAAGGCGCTGTTTTTCTCCGCCAGACATCTGGTGTGGAAAGTTGGTCATCTTATCTGCAAGACCAACGATCGCTAACACTTTGGGTACGTCTTCGGCGATTTGGTCATCGCTTGCGCCCGTCATTTCAAGAGCGAACGCAACGTTCTCGTATGCGTTTTTGCTTGCAAGCAGTTTAAAGTCTTGAAAAACAGTGCCGATTTTACGGCGAAGCAACGGGATGTCAGCGCGGTGCACGTTTGCCAAAGAGACGCCGTCTACCAGCACTTCTCCTTCGCTTGGCTCAAGCTCTTTGATGAGCAGACGGAGTAACGTAGACTTCCCCGCACCCGCTGGACCTACAATGGAAACAAAGTCTCCATCCTCAATGGTAAGGTCGATAGCACTTAATGCTATGAATCCATCGTTATAGACTGATGAGACGTTCTTAAATTCAATCACGGTGTTGCAAGAAAATCATCAAGATCACCTTCAAGCACACGTTCCGGCTGAGAAGATTTCTTCCCTGAACGGTGATCTTTGACCATCTGATACGGGTGAAGCACGTAGGAACGGATCTGGCTCCCCCATTCGATAGAACCCGCTTTCATTTCTGGCTTCAGGGCAGCGATGTCGCTGACCCGCTGTGCCTCCATGCGTTGCATGAGACGCGCCATGAGCATGCTCATGGCTTTTTCTTTGTTCTGGCTCTGCGAGCGCTCCGTCTGCACTGCCACAGCAATGCCACTGGGAATGTGCGTAATGCGCACCGCGGTTTCCACCTTGTTCACATTCTGCCCACCTTTGCCGCCAGAGCGGTAGGTGTCAACGCGCAAATCTTGTGCGTTCACGTGCAATGCTTGCGCAGTAAGCTCGGGAAGAATTTCCACGAGCGCGAACGACGTATGGCGCAATTTCTTTGCAGAGAACGGAGAGATGCGCACAAGGCGGTGCACGCCACTCTCGCCCTGTAGTATAGCATACACATTCGGACCATTCACCTCACAGGCGATACTTTTTACACCACCCTGCTCACCACGCGACTCATCAAGTATGAGAAACTTCCACCCACGCTTCTGTGCGAGGCGATTATACATGCGTAACAGCATGCCTGCCCAATCTTGCGCATCAACCCCTCCCGCGCCTGCGTAGATGGAAAGGAGTGCTGTATTGGGATTATGCGGAAGCATGATCTGGAGCCGGAGGTGGGATTTGAACCCACGGCCTATCGCTTACGAAGCGATTGCTCTACCACTGAGCTACTCCGGCAGATTCTATGTGCTGCGCACCTCTTGTGCGCGCTTACTAAGCGCCCTTACTCTACCACTTCTCCCACGATTCAATCCAGCAAACGTCGGCGAGAGTGAATCGCAGTTAGGGCAAATGAGGCGCAGGTTATCCTCCTGGTTATTTCTCCAGTTCCCGTCAATATGATCCGCGACAAGAGGAATGAGCCCCGTTACTGGGTTCACGTGCGCCCATCCACAGAGACAACACTGATCGTGAAACTTCTCCCGAAGATACCGTTTAATGTGGCGAGAGACAAGACCCAAAGACATAAGCCCCGTCTCTTCCCCACTTTTCCAGCGAGCTATATATGCCCTGTATTGAAAGTCCTGCTGGCACGTATTGCTACAGTATTTGCCATCAATCTCTTTAACTTCCTGAGCACAGACTAAGCATTTTGCTCTTGGTTTTTTAGGATTAGGCACCTATACATACTATCGAAATCGGGAACCTCTGTAAATATCATGTAGTGGTTCTATATGGACAAATCTCGAGAGAAGATGTATAGTGTATCTCTAAGAACTTCTTTTTCTATCCCTCGCAGCGAGTAGGGAGAATATCTTCATATGCTTCTTTTGCATACGTATCCCACGTATCGAAGCGAGACATATGAACACATTACAAAAGACTGGCGTCATTATCACCTCCCTCTTAGTGGCGCTTAGTAGCGCCGGATCCGCAACAGCTGCAATCTTCGTAAACCTGAATACCGCAACAAATTTTGCGATTATCGCAGGCTCTACTATCACCAATACGGGCTCTAGTATTGTGCAAGGCGATGTTGGCTTAAGCCCGGGCACCTCCATCACAGGGTTCCCGCCAGGCAACATCACGGGAACACAGCATATTGCAGACGCAGCAGGAGCTCAGGCAAAGCTGGATCTTGTAACCGCATACAACGCTGCAGCTGGCCAGGCAGCTACCACCACGGCGACAGAGCTTGGCGGTACGATAAAAACTCCCGGAACATACACATCGGCTGGGGGTACTTTTGCCCTCACCGGAACACTTACCCTTGATGCGCAAGGCGACCCGAACGCGGTCTTCATCTTTAAAACAAATACGACGCTCACCACAGCTGGCGCAAGCACCATTGTGCTCGCGAACAACGCACAGGCATGTAATGTCTTCTGGCAGATTGGCAGCTCGGCGACTCTCGGTGCTAACTCTTCGTTCAAGGGCACCATCATGGCACTCACTTCAATCACTGCAACAACCGGCGCACAGATAGACGGGCGCGTACTCGCACGCAATGGTGCCGTAACCCTTGATATCAACGCGGTCTCGCGACCAGCATGCTTAGTGGCAACGCCTACTCCGACTCCTACAGCAACACCAACAGTAACCCCCACACCATCCGCAACGCCGACACCGACTATCACGCCATCACCCAGCGCTACGCCAACTCCAACAACAACACCATTACCCTCTATAACTCCAACGCCATCAGTGACTCCTTCCGCGACACCGACAGCAACTATCACACCAACTCCAAGCGCCACTCCCTCAATAACTCCAGTGCCACAACTTCCTAATACGGGAACGCCTCCAGATGCACAGCGTGCACCAGCTGGTGTATTCGTTATGGCCGGACTTCTTGTGATCGCAATTGCATTCAGCGCAACACGCAGTGTGCGCGGATCATAATGGATATACTGCTCACGCGAGCGCTCATGATTGTTTCCGTAGCTGCAACACTCCTTTCGGGAATGCTGTTTTTAGACTACGTCGCCATCGCCTCATCACCAGAACGGCGAACGTACATAACTGTACTCCCAACGCCCCAAGAATACCCCATCAGCGTGGCATCGCCGTCACGGCTCGTCATCCCTCGCATTCAAGTCGACGCCCTCATTGAACGCGTAGGCATCACCGCTCGTGGAGAAATGGATGTACCAAAGAGTCAAATCACGGTAGGGTGGCTCGAAACAGGGCCTCGCCCAGGAGAGACTGGTAGCGCGGTCATCGCAGGTCACTACGGACAAAATGGCGCAAAGACTTCCGTATTTGATTCACTTAGCATCCTACAGCCCAGAGATACTATATACGTCATTGATGAGGATGGCATAACGACTACATTTATTGTGCGCGAGAAGAATACCTATAGCCCCGACGCGGATGCCTCTGCTGTTTTTTCTGCAGCTGATGACGGCACGCACCTCAACCTCGTCACCTGCGACGGCCCATGGAATGCGCAGTCCCAAGAATATCAAAGGCGCTTAGTTATTTTTGCTGATAAACAATAAAAACCGCCGAAGGGCGGTTTTTATTATATGAGCGGGATACGAGAATCGAACTCGTGTCTCCACCTTGGAAGGGTGGCGTACTACCATTATACGAATCCCGCGCTAACGAAAGATATCATACAGCCAAGCGCGCAGATTGGCAAAAATACCGTCACCACCGCCAGCAGACGCGGATGCAGGGCGCTCCTCATCCGCTAAGTGCACAAATACTACTTCCTCGCCTTCCGCTTGCACATTCAAGCGCAGTCGCGCTTGGCGCTCTAGAAATGCGGGGTCGTACGCACGCGATGCCCGAAGCGATAGCGTGTCGTTCTCCTCTTCCCCCTTCGCAATACGCTCTTCAAGTTCTCGCACTTGACGCTCTGCTTCACGCGCCTCTATATGCACGCGCGCGGCAGCCACAAAAAGCCACAAGGCTACGAGCCCTAGAGGAATAACTGCGAACGGTGATTGCACGATACGGCGCCACATATTGCGATTCCACTCTTCCATGGTACAGTACACGTATTCCTATGATTCCTCAATCGTGGCTTCGCCCTATTTCCGTAGTCGTAGCAGTCCTCCTCACCATCAGCATGGTGATTTTCCTCATTCTTCCGCTCTGGTACTAATCGTATAGGTACTAGCGCTTGAGCATCTCCAAAAAGACGTTGTGGGGAATCTGTACTTTTCCGAGTTCTTCCATCTTCTTCTTTCCCCGCTTTTGCTTCTCCAAGAGCTTCATTTTGCGCGTTACGTCACCGCCATACAAATAGCCCGTCACATCTTTACGACGAGCGCGAATAGTTTCGCGAGCGATCACCTTACCGCCAATAACTGCCTGCAGTGCAACGGCAAACCACTGTGCAGGGATAATATCTTTAAGTTTCTCGATCATGGCGCGTCCCTCACGGTTCGCGAGTGAGCGCGGCACGATGCGTGAAAATGGCTCTACGATGTCGTCGGCAACAAGAATGTCGAGACGCACCAAATCATCAACGCGAAATCCGCAGAGCTCGTAGCTGAGCGATGCATATCCTGACGACACGCTCTTAAGCTGATCATAAAAATCAGTAATCAATTCAGCAAGCGGAATGACGTAGCGCAACACCGCCGTGTCGCTTCCCAAATATTCCGTCGCTTCATAGATACTACGGCGCGTTGCGGCAAGCTCCATGACGCCTCCTACATACGTTGATGGTGCGATGATCTCTACGCGAGCGATAGGTTCGGCGATCATTTCTACGCGCGAAGGATCGGGTAAGAGCGCTGCGGAACGGATGAGAATCTCCTCGCCGTTTTTCAGCGTTACCTGGTATTCCACCGACGGCGAAGAAACAATGAGTTTTAAATTAAATTCACGACGCAACCGCTCAGAGATAATTTCAACGTGGAGCATGCCCAAAAAACCAACACGGAATCCCCGCCCCAAGCCCGCAGATGATTCTGGCTCATAAATCAGCGAAGCGTCAGTGAGCTTCAGCTTACCGAGAGCATCTTTGAGCACATCATACTCTTCTCCGTTTTCAGGAAAGAAGCTTGCGAATACCATGGGGGTCGCCTGACGATACCCCGGGAGCGGTTCAAATGCCGCGTTCTGTGCCTCGCGCTGTAGTGTGATAGTGTCACCTACGTGAATCTGCCCCGGATCTTTAATGCCGGTTGCGATGTACCCGATCATACCGGGCTCAAGAGATTTTTCTGGAGTCTGCTGTGGCGCAAACCAACCCGTCTCAAGCACTTCTGCGCGAGCCTTTGTTGCCCACGCAAGCATGGTATCTCGATTACTTACCGTACCGCTCACCATACGCACGTACGCAATCACGCCCTTATATGCATCGAACGAAGAATCGAAAATAAGCGCGCGGGCAGGGCCATCAACAATGTGCGGTGGTGGCACATCGCGCACCACGCGATCGAGCAGTTCGATCACTCCTGTGCCCTGCTTTGCAGAAATACTCAAGATGGTATCTGGCGTGATACCCAACAACAACGAGAGCTGCTCTTTCACAATCTCCGTCCGCGCGTTTGGTAGGTCTACTTTATTGATAGCGGGGACAATGACCAACCCTTGGCGCTGTGCAAGGTGTAAGTTCGCAAGTGTCTGGGCTTGGATCCCTTTGGTAGCATCCACCAACAAGATAGCGCCCTCGACCGCAGCGAGAGAGCGCGAAACTTCGTATGAGAAATCGACATGCCCCGGCGTATCAATAAGATTTAATACATACGCTTGCTTCTCCCCCTTCGGCGTGTAGCGCATGCGTACTGGCTGGAGCTTAATAGTAATACCGCGCTCGCGTTCAAGATCCATCTGGTCCAGATACTGATTCTGCATCTTACGGCGCTCAACTGCGCCCGTAAGCTCAAGAAAACGATCGGCAAGTGTGGACTTGCCGTGGTCGATGTGGGCGATAATGACGAAGTTACGTATCAGATCGTGCATGGGGCTTACCCTACCATGAGTGAGCGCTCATCGGCAATTCGTGAAAGTCGCATCTGCAGTATGATCGTCAGCACTAACGCCTGCACCACAGACCCCGCGACCGTAGCACCCGCAAGCGCCACCAGTGAAAAGGCGCCTTGTGTATACGCTCCCGCGATAATGCCACCCGTTGTTATGATTCCGCAGAGAGCAGCAACCAATGGTGTACGTGTATCCTGCAATGCATAAAACCCTCGAGCGACTACGTGAATGAGTCCTTGTGGCACAACGCCGATCATAAACACTGAAATCGCTGTCGAAAGCAGTACGAGATCTGGTCCCGTCGCCGTGCCCGCGCCAAATGCTATGCGCGCGATAGGTTCTGCAAAATATACTCCTGCTCCAGCGGCAAGAAGTAGTAATCCCGAAATGCGAAGCGACGCTTGCGTGATGAGCATACGAAATTCAGGCCATGCACTACGCGCAGCAGTCCGAGATAGTTGCGGAAATGCGGCCGTCGCGCCAGCAATCGCGATGAGCGATACGGGCACAAAATGTACATTTGATGCAAGCGCTAATACTGTTACTCCTCCCGCTGGAAGAAGCGATGCCGCCATCGTAGTGATTGTTGTTCCGATCTGCTGTGCTCCAAGCGCAAGCGTTCGCGGGATCATAAGGCGCACCACGGAGAGAACGCCGGTGCCACGCACTGCCCACGATGGTAACCAGCGAAATCCCGCACGTCGCGCGGCGACCCACTGCGTTAGAGCGTGAAGCGATGCGCCCAAGAGCACACCGTAGACCAATCCAAGTACGGGATCTCCTCCAGAACGCATTTCATGGGGCGCGAGATACAACGCACCAATGATAATGCCGCCGTTATATAACACGGGAGCAACGGCATAGGCGAAGAAGCGCTCTCGCGCTTGCAACACTGCGCCCGCAATGGTGCCGATGGCAAACAGCACGGGACTCCACGCCATGAACGTAATAGCGAGCGCCAAACGCTCCTGTCCGAAAGTATCAAAGCCTGGGCCTACAAAGCGAGCAACTGTGTCTGCTCCCAACCCCAGCGCTACGGCACCTAATATAGTAAGCGTCACGGCCCATGTGCCGAACACTCGCGCGAGCTTCCATGCTTTTTCTTCCTGTTTTTCGAAATAAGAAACAAAGATGGGAATAAATGCCGATGCGATTCCTCCGAGAACGATTAAATTAAAGAGAAGATCTGGAAATCGAAACGCGGCGTAGTAAATATCGAGTGTATCTCCAGCGCCAAATGAGCTCGCTAGAATACGATCTCGTAGCAAGCCTGTCGCCTTTGCAAAAAACGAAAAGAACGCCAGAAGCATTCCGGCACGCATGAATCCAAGAGAAGAAGTGCGCATATCGTATACTACTGCGTTGTGAATCGAATGACGAGATCGCGCTCAAGCGCTCCGCTCCACGACCATGCGGCGGCGCCTTTTGTGAGCGAGCTCTCAGTCTGTACCTTTGGGGCGTCAGGGAAGGAAAGCGCCATATCGAATGGTTTGAGTATCATGCCCGGCTGCTTTTGCACGGTAAGTTCATACGCTCCCGCGTTGGTGCGGGGCACGCTATACGAAAGCGTCACCGTCTTTTCAGAGCCAGGTTTAGTAATCATCCAAAAGCCAAACACCGTTCTGTCGCCTTCCGTCGTAACGCGCACGCCGTTGGCAAGCTCTGTGCCCTCTTCTATGCCACGCAATGTGGCGTCGACCGTTGCATCGGTATACTTTGTAAGCGCAGTATATCCCGGCGCGTCATTACCCGAGATCGCTCCTAGCTGCGCACCACGTGGCACCACAACGCGCACATATGACGGATTCTCTGTATTATAGATGGGCAGTTCATGATCACCGCCCTTATGTGTACGCGTGAGTGAGAGCGTGTGCTCACTCGCCGCGTTATAGACCGTTGTTTTCAAAGAAGCTTTTGTGTCTGTAAGTGCGTCAGTTTTTGCTCCTTTCACATTAGAAAAGACGGTCATAAGAAAATCACCGCCGTCAGAACGAATGTGGCCGTCAAACCCCTTCTCACGCGCGAAAGCTTGCACGTCTTCGTTGCGGAAATACATAAGCATATCCTTGCGCTCCAGTGCGCCCACAAAAATACGCAGCAACGAGAGCCACTGCTCACGGCCGCCAGTGGCTATGCGATCCACCACCAATGGCGCGGCGTCGACAATCACCTGCTTCGGCTTATTCTGCTTTCTGTTCTCACCATATTCAACCTCTCGCTGGAGTTCTTCAAGGAATGAGTCACTCTTTAACGTGATGTTATACGCGGGCACTTTTATTTCTCCCACCACATCAAGTACTTCTCCTAACACTTTCGTGTTCAGCGCAATAACGCCATCGGCATCAAGGCCCGTTTCTTTCTTAAAGAACGAGAGTGTTGTCTCTGCAGACGTAGGGCCGTCGATAAACCACCCCGCATCGCGCATCGCCCAATGAGGAGTGATGTGTTGCAGTGCTGTGGGAGGCACGATCTTTTCTTTTAATTGGCCGTCGGGATTATAAATATCATCAGCTTTAAACGAGCTCATGCGTCCGCCGGAAAATTCCAGGATGCCGTAACTTCCCGGAAAGCCGCCCATAGGACGCACTTCGCTATCATTCAAAAACAGCACGAGAAAACGACGGTCATCGCCAATCCCGATCATATACTGAAGGAGATCAATATACTTCACCCCATCACGTACTACCGTATGCAGTGCGGGTAGCTGTTCAGAAAACGCCGCGAGTGCAGCGCGCTTGTCTTCGGGGAGTACATTGGGATCAATATCAGCAACAAGCTCGGCTGCACGCTCCATGTTTGCATCCGCAAGTGCCAGTGCCGCAGCGAGTGGACGAATCTTTTCAGTAACCAGCGTGCGTGTATTCGCATCTTGCTGTAGCACCGCTCCCGTGCTCGAGAGTTTATCAACTGCATCAGTGAGCGCGTGGCCCGCATCCGCAATGAGCGTTCCTGCGCGCACAAGATTGCGCCCCGTGCGATATGCGTCAGTGCCCGGAAGCTTTGCAATCAACGCGCCAAGACCATCACCAAACACGTCAACATCTTTCTGTAGTTTTGAAAATTGTTCGAACGCAGAGAGAAAGTTTGCTGACGCGTCATGGAAACGAAGTTCTGCAATGTGCTCTTTTGCTTGTGAGAGATTATCAATCGCAATAGTTGAATCGCGCATCACGCGTGATTTTAATTCAGAGCCGTAGCGAGAGAGCCCTACCATGCCGGCAGTCACGAGCCCCGCAACAAGTACAAATCCGAAAAGCGCACCCCAGCGAATACTCCTTCGCGGAGCTTCAGCGCGAATGGGTGGCATGTGAATCACACGCGTTGGATCAGCGGGAAGTGGCGTAGATGCGCCGCTCCACCACTCACCCACTTCTTCAGAGCGCATCGCGGAAGCAAAACGCACCGAGGACTCTTCGGGGTTGAGATTCGCCATCGCTCCATATTCAGACACGGGGCGCGACCGGCGCAGTTCGGTCGCAATATCTTGATGCCATCGCTCCTCTATCGCTGGAGAGGGCTTTTGTAGTGAGCCGCGCGCACGTGCGGGTTTTGGAGTTGCTATAGGTTCGCTACTGGCAAGCGTTGGAGAAAATGCGACTTCTTTTGCGACTGATTCTTCAAGCATGCGCGAGAGCTCTGCGCGGGCTTCCGCATCAGATACAAGTCGCGAAGTCGCGCGGATCACTGGTTCGCTTTCTAAAGCCGCCGTAGTAGCAACCGCAACGCGGGTTTCGCGAGGCTGTGTGCGAAGGTTTACTTCCACAGGAAGAGGTGCCTGTGCGCGCGAGAAACCACCCGTGCCTGGTGCGGGTTTTACATCGAAAAGGGCCCCTGTAACGTGTTGGGATTTCTGGGGCATGCGTACCTCTCCAGTATAGCTGTTTTTATCCTCTCCGTGAGCCAACAATGTGGAGAATCACCCGCGCAAAAGAGCGAGCGTCTCGCGCGCCGATCGCTCCCACGAAAAATGCGTAGCGCGAGCCTTCGCGCGCATTGCCGTAAGGCCATGAAGAGCATCATCGGTCGCCAGCGCGTGCATCGCGCTCGCGAGCTCGCTCGTGTCATAGGGAGAAACAAGAAGCGCGGCATCATGAAGCACTTCCGGAAGAGCGCCAACATCAGAAGCAACCACCGGAACGCCCAGCGCACACGCTGCAAGCGGTGGGAAGCCAAACCCTTCAAGGAAAGAGGGGTACACCAGCGCGCGAGCACCAGCGAGCAATGTATCACGCTCTGCATCAGAAGCGTTTAAGTGCACATCAATGCGATCACGAAACGGGTGGTGCGCTATAGCACGCACAATCTTCCCCTCCCCTGAACCTGAATATCCCACAAGGCATAGCCGCACACGAGGAACGCGTGAAGCACACTGGGCAAATGCATCCAACACGCCAGCACTATTTTTTCGGGGTTCAAATGTTCCCAGCGCAATGAAATAGGGATCGCTCGCTGGTAAAGCATTCGCTGGCGTAACAATGTGCGGTACCCCTGAATGAACGACGTGTACGCGTTCATCTGGGATACCGTATTCACGTACCACATCTAATTTTGTAGCACGCGATACTGCAATCACTGCATAAGATGCCCGCACGAAACGTCGCGGCCGCATGACGAGGTGCCACGCTTTTTGTTTCAATGAAAAAAAATGAGGCGCAACAACAAACGAAAGATCGTGTACCGTTGTTACTCGCCGACACTTCTGCGAAAGAGCACCAGCAAGAATGTGGGGAAAGAAAAAGACATCAGCACCCCCCACGAGCTCATCAAGGGGCAATGCGCCTAGTAGCGCCGCTCCAAAGAGCACGCGATTTGATATGTGACGATGGATCACCTGCGCGTTTGGAGCGTGCGGCAATGCATCTAACGGCGCCGGCTTTCTGCCGGTCCATAATAATTTAAAAGTGACATCGGGAGCTGCGGCAACAAGCTGCGGCAACAACGAAAGGATATACTCCTCAACGCCACTGCGCCTCCCCGACCCAAGCGCACGAATATCAACGCCGATAACCATAGCACCAGCATAGAGAAAGATCCGTATAAAAACAAAGGCCTGTGCCGGGAGCGTGGAAGCTCTACCGACACAGGCTTGAGAACTGGGGGCGGCCTACCGGCGCGTGGCGATGAGTTGCATCGCCACCGCCCGCTCCTGCTCCGCTGGGGGCAACTTGTAGATGTGCCGCTGAACGGCCGCGTGGAACTCCGAGAAGCTCTTGAAGCCCAAGCTCTCGAATCCGGTACCTCGATAGAACGGCCCGTCGACGATCCTGAGTGACTGGTAGACCAGCTCGGGGATGCTCACGGGTACCTTCCCCGTACCAGGAGCGCCACACTCCCTTGGTCGCATCTCGCGATCGGAGTGCAACACGGCGCCAGTGAATTCGAGATACGTCTGCAGAACTTCTGCCGCTCGAAGCTTGACCTCATACGGCGTAGCGATACGAATCACCTTCATCCACGGAAAAGCGCCTGTATTCGGCTTAAAAACACGCCCGTTGAGAATTGTTCCGCACGCTTTCTACAGGCTTCTTGCGTGTATGTTTCTCCACGGAATGTGTGCATCGCGCTCGCAAATGCTTCTACGCTCTGTTCGTGCACTAGAGTGCCCGTGACGCCATCAAGTATTGTTTCTGTCGCTCCCCCGCGAGCGTGGGCAATCACTGGTGTGCCGCAGGCCATCGCCTCAACAGGCACGATGCCGAAATCTTCTTCTTGCGGGAAAATAAGGGCTTGAGCATTCGCGTAGAGATCACGTAGCTCCGCATCCGAAACGCGCCCCACAAATGTTATAGCTCCCCTCGCCAGTCGCTCGAGGCGCGAGCGCTCGGGCCCATCACCAGCGACAATAAGCTTAGCGCCCGCGGCTTGCGCTGCCTCCACAACAACATCAAACCGTTTGTATGAAACAAGGCGACCCACCGCAAGGAAATAATCCCGGCGCGGCTGCGGCACAGGAGTAAATATGTCCGTCCGCACGGGAGGATAGATCACCGGTGCCACACGTCCCCAATATGCGCGTACGCGTTCGGCAACTGCACGCGAGATAGCAACCATATCCGTGGCGCGCTGCGCCGCATGCGCATCCCAGAGCCGTACATACGCTTGCACGGGCGCCACAAGCGCGCGCACGATGCGCGGATATCCTAAGTGACGCCAAAACGCGTGACTCCCCTCCCAAAGGAACCGTGGTGGCGTGAGACAGTAGGCAACGTGGCGTGTGTGGGGCAGTGCCACCACACCTTTTGCGAACGGCCCCGCAACACTGATCACTACATCAAACGCGGAGAAATCCCAGCTCTCAACAGCGAGCGGCAGTAATGGTGTGTATGCATGCGGATAGCGCGTCGCGAACGGGAGCGATTGTATAAACGAGGTACGAATGGTGCGCCCCGCAAACACGCCGCCAGTACCCCGTTCGTCGTACACGGTTGTGTAGATGGGCGCGTCAGGCCAGAGAGAAGCAAGTGCCTGCAGTACACGCTCGGCGCCGCCGAACTGCGTGAGGTGATCATAGACAAGCGCTATCTTCATACCGCCGTGCGATCACTGACCAGCCGCATGAGCGTGCGCATAATAATGCGTATGTCCATCCAGAATGACCAGTTCTCAATATAAAACGTGTCCAAGCGCACCTCTTCTTCAAATGAAAGCGCTGAACCTCCGGAGATCTGAGCCAGTCCCGTTACCCCTGCCTTAATGCCAAGCACACGCTTATGGTGTCGCTGATAGCGCGCCACTTCATCGGGTTGATGCGGGCGTGGACCCACAAGGCTCATATCTCCCCGGACCACATTCCACAGCTGAGGAAGTTCATCAAGACGCAAGCGGCGCAGCCATCGTCCTACACGAGTAACGCGAGGATCGCACGTCATTTTAAATAGCGGTCCGTCATTGCGCTCGTTATAGGGTATGAGCAGCGGCTTAAGCTCTTCTGCATTTTCAATCATGCTCCGAAACTTCAGGAGTGAGAAATGGCGACTGCGGCTCACGCGACGCAATCGTACAAATATGGGACCGCGCGTCTCCCACGTGATCAGAAGTGCGATACAGAAAAAGAGCGGGAGAAGAAGAATGAGGCCTATCATCGTTGCGCTGACATCAAACACACGCTTGAACACTCTCCCCCAGCCATCAAGTGAGGTGCGCTTAAGCTCAATGACAGGAATGTCGCCAATAGCATCAACGCTGTAGTGCGTCGTGAGCGTTTCGTGCATGTTTGGCACGAACGTAAAAGGAATGTGGTACTCGTGACAGTATTCGACAAGCTCCACAATGGTAGCCGCATCAAACGTGGGTTGCGCCAAGAGTACGCCATCGATGGCGCCTGCATGCCAGAGCTCTCCGATAGCCTGAACGTCTGGAGCGTGTATGTGGGTTGCTACAACATATCCCAAATCATCGTTCGCCCGGATCGTTGCCACCAGGCGCTCGGTCACTGCATCGCTCCCCACAACCAACAACCGGTGCGCTCCATACCCGCGTCGCATGAGACGTGTATGCACCGCGCGAATAAGGAGTCTCCCCGTACACACCGACACGATCGCCAGCAGCCACGCACCAAGCACCAAAAAGCGAGAGTCAAAGAGCTCACGACTCACGAAGATAAATGCGATGACACCCAAGATACCCGCCGACGAGGCGAGAGCCACCTTGGCGCACTCCTCTGCGCGCGACATGCGTACGCCCATCGTATACAGCCCAGCTACGGCATAGCACGCAATAAAGAAAAGAGACGTTGGGATCACCAGCGCAACGTACTTATCAAGCGGAAGACGGAACTCAAACAGCACTGGCCGAAAGGCATCCAAGATGTTCGTGCGCAGAAGGTACGTGAGCACGCCAGCAAGAAAAAGCATACCCAGATCAACGGGCACACGCACCACATTTAAGATGAAATCTGACCGCTTCATGCGGCGGGAATGTAGCATGTACAGGCCCTAAACGCAAAACGCCCCGAAGGGCGTTTTGGGAGGTATACCGATAAGCCGGGTTCTGTCTGGCCTTGCGGTGAGACTGTCATGTATCTAGGCGCGTCGTTGCCGCCGCGCTCGAGCGATCGAACTTTTCGAACTCTCCCGAAAGAGAAAACGCTGATCTTGCACCCGGGTAAGGATTTAGCCGTTTCACCCCAAGCCTTTAATCCCATCAGCTTGGACTTGGCTGCGATATGACGAATCACATCACATGGGTTTGCCACCGATGCCCTTTCGAGCATCGAACGTCTCTGCTCGCACCTCTCACATTACTGTGTACGGGGATTACCCGCTACCCTGCTCCTCTGCATACGCAAAGGGAGTGCCCGGACTTTCCTCTCCTGTGAAGGAGCGACAGTCCAGTATACCTCAAGGCCTATTATACCAGATTTCTCTGCCGCTGGCTAGCAACTCGTGCGTCGAGCGCTTCGTTGACGAATGCATCAGCTTTACCGTTTTCTTCACGAGGAATATGGATAAAATCGACTGATTTAAAATCACCACGCGCATTCCATAATTCTAAAAAGAGTTGCTTGAGACCGGGCTCTTTCACTTTATATTCTCCAAGCGCTTGGCGCACCACAAGCTGGCTATCAGCGCGCACAACGACTGAAGCATCGCGTGCGGCATCGGTGCCAATGCGTGCCTTTAATCTATGCAATGCAGAAATAACTGCCCGATACTCTGCAACATTATTCGTAGTGTCACCGATATATTCGCCAAAACCATCTTCAAAATCAGGGCCGCGAATAACAACCCCGACTGCAGCAGGGCCTGGATTTCCGCGAGAACCACCGTCCGTCCAAATATTATACGTGTTCATAGTAACCAAGCGCCTCAAGCCCTGGTAGTTTTTGACCGGCAAGAAACGCGAGCATTGCTCCGCCACCCGTAGACACAAAGGAAAAACGGTCACGAATACCGAGACGATCAATCGCCGCCACCGTATCGCCACCGCCGATAAGAGTACGAGCAGATGCGTCGGCAACTGCACGCGCGATCGCGAATGTCCCCTCTGCGTAACGTTCATCTTCAAAGAGTCCGAGTGGGCCGTTCCATACGATCATACGCGCTCGCGCAATGTGTTCACGGAAAAGAGCAATCGACTGCGGGCCGATATCAAGCGCACGTCCATCAGTAATAATAAAATCAGGCGAGAGAATAATGCGCGGATCATTCACATCGAGCCCTGCGAGTAATTCGGAAATATTCTCATCCATAAGCGAAGTCCCCATATCAATGCCCCGCGCCTTTGCTAAATCATTCGCCACCACCCCGCCAACAAGCACCGCCTCAGCGCGAGAGAGAACATGCGTAATAACAGGAACCTTTGTACTTGCCTTAGCGCCTCCAATAATAACCACTTTCCCTTCCGCTGGTGCATCAAGCGCTTCAGTCAGGGCATTCGTCTCCGCGACAACCAGTGGCCCCGCATAGGACGGCAAGAGCTTAGCAACTGCATCAACAGAAGCATGCGCGCGGTGACACACCGCAAATGCATTCTGCACATACATATCCATGCCGCGTGCCAGCGCTTCTGAGACATCAAAGCTATTCTCTGTCTCCCCACGCCACGTACGAATGTTTTCAAGCAGTCCAACGCCCTGCCCGCTTTTTTGAAACTCATCTCTATCCGCAAGTGTTGGTAATAAAGTAAGAGTGTGCCCGAGTGTTTCTTCAAGTTCAACAAGAATGGGTCGGAAAGAATCTACTGCAGAAATATGCGCAACGAGCACCACGCGCGCTCCAGCAGACACCAACATGTCGAGTACTTCCTTCTGACGAGTAATACGGTGGTGCGCCTGAATGCGCCCTTCTACCACGGGAACATCGAGGTCGGTCCGCACAAGCACCCACTTGCCACGCACGTCAGTTGTCGGAGTGAGAATGTTCATGAAAAAAATGGCGTAAGCGCCTCAAGGAGTTCTGTAAGTGAATCTGGGGATGCGCTCGCCCGCCCCACAAGCACTCCGTCCACAGCACCACTACTCAGCACATTACTCACGCTTGCTCCTGTAACGGACCCTCCGTAGAGAATCGCCTTTGGCGTAGCGCCGCGCAGCTCCTCTCGAATAACCTGAATAGCGCGAACAATATCGGCGGACTCTTCTACGCGTGCGCCCGGCGTTGTGCTTATCGCCCACACCGGCTCATACGCAATCACGCATTGCGCCACATCTGTTGCCGAAGCGCCCTCAAAGGCTCCCAGCACCTGCTCACGAAGACCAGCGAATGACCCGTCTGGCGCTGGTTGGCCAACGCATACAATAGGAAGAATGTCGTGTGCAATTGCCTGTTGCCACGCAGATCGCACGTCTGCATTTGTTTCTCCTGCTTGTGCGCGGCGGTCCGAGTGGCCAATAATCGCGGCCGACACATTCGCCGCACGCAACATCGCCGGCGTTAATCCTCCAGTCTTTGCATCCGCATCAAGATACTGCGCTCCAATGAGAACAGATGCGAGGCGTTCATCTGCGGCCACGCATTTCTGCGTGTCATCAATAAGCGTTGCGGGCGGGCACATAACAACGGTGCCGCTTGTGACGCGGGCGCGCCAATCAGCAAGCGCGGCGCACAGCGGAAGAATGTCTTCTTGAGAAGCAGGATAACTCTTCCAGTTGAGAATAAAAAATGGGTTCATGTGTTCCACGCACGCGTGAGACGCCACCACGCAATTCTGCACACATCATAGAGTACATCAATGTATGCACGCGACGTTATTTTTGTTGCGGGATGATTCTTCCACGCAACCGGCGCCTCATCTATACGGTACCCGAGAGCACGTGCAATCGCAAGAACTTCTACATCGAATCCCCATCCTACAATATGTAGTTTAGGGAAGATAGCATCAGCGGCGCGGCGCGTGAATACTTTAAACCCACGCTGAGTATCCCAAATGCCTGGCACCGCAAGCACTTGAATAAATATATTGCCCAACTTACCCGCAACAACGCGCCACCACGGCTCATGACCGCCTGCCAAAATCCGCGCGCCAGGAACCGCCAGAGAGCCGATCACCACGTCCGCCCCACGCTCGATTCGCTCAAGCATCAATGGAAGGTGGTCAATGGACGTTGAGTGATCAGCGTCAAGAAACATTTGTATGTCACCCGTAGCAGCGCGCATGCCGGCGCGCACCGCTGCTCCTTTTCCTTGAAGTGGCTCGGCGATGACCGTAACTCCGTATGATCGCGCGACGGAAGTAGTACTATCTGAAGAAGCATTATCTACCACGATAATTTCCGCTTCCCACGGCTTCCCTACGCAAAAAGCTTTCACCGCTTCAAGCGTGGGACCGAGACGAGGCGCTTCGTTATATGCAGGGATAATAAGAGAGATACGCATGGCTTTTCGTGCATCATACGCCTTTACGTACGAGAGTAAAAATTGACGCCCTCATAAAACATCCGTATGCTAGTCTCACGCATGCGTACTCATGGTGTCACGCAGATAGCGATCACCGACGCCCGCTACCCCGAGCGCTTGCGGCACATTTCCAACCCTCCGAACATACTCTACTGCCACGGCAACACCGCACTCCTTGCGAGCGAATCCTGTATTGGCGTTGTGGGCTCTCGCATGCCTACGGCATATGGGAAAGACGTTACTCACACGATCGCCACGGAACTCGCGCATGCAGGCGCAGTTATTGTCAGTGGACTTGCGCTGGGCATCGATGGGATCGCGCACCGTGCGGCACTCGCAGCCCATGCGCACACTATTGCAGTTGTAGGCTCTGGTATTCACGAAAGCGTGCTCTACCCGCAAAGCCACCAAGCGCTTGCCAGAGAGATCATCGCAGCCGATGGCCTCGTACTTTCCGAATACGAACCGAAAACGCCTGCGCGCGACTACATGTTCCCAGAACGCAACCGCATTATCAGCGGTCTCTCGCGAGGAGTCATCGTCACTGAAGCGAATGAAAAAAGTGGCGCGCTCATCACTGCGCGCTGCGCCGTGGAGCAAGGCAAAGACGTGTTCGCAGTGCCCGGTAGTATTCTCTCTCCCCGCTCAGCAGGACCCAACCGCCTCATTCGCGATGGAGCAACGCCTATCATGGGCGCAGAAGACGTGATCAGCACATATACTGACATCTTTTCACTACAACCATCGCGTCGTGCCGCTATCGCCGACCCGTTGCAACAACGTATTATTGCAGAGCTTACAACGCACGGACCCCAACACGTAGATCGGCTCACGCACACTCTCGACACATCACCAAGCAATCTCTTCGTAGCACTCACTCATCTCGCGCTCGCAAAACATATTATTCAAAGCGCACCAGATACCTGGCGCATCATTTCATGAAACTTGTCATTGTAGAAAGTCCCACAAAAGCAAAAACAATCTCCCGTTACGTCACGGGAGATGTTGTCGTTCTGTCTTCGTTCGGACACGTACGCGATTTGCCTAAGAGCGACCTTGGCATCGATGTCGAACATGACTTCGCACCAAAATATATCGTACCGACAAAAGCAAAGAAGAATCTTTCTCTCTTGAAAAAAGAGGCTGCGAAAGCAGATACAATCGTCCTTGCAACTGATGAAGACCGCGAAGGAGAATCAATCGCGTGGCATCTTCTTGAAGCGCTCGGTCTCTCTGGCGCAAAGAAAAAGAAGGCGGATGGAGAAAAAGAAATCCAGCGCATTGTCTTCCATGAAATTACCAAAGAGGCGATTCTACATGCACTCGATCATCCACGAAACATTGATCAACATCTCGTCGACGCACAGCAAGCACGACGCATTCTTGATCGCCTTGTAGGATACAAACTCTCCCCGCTTCTCTGGAAGCGCTACTATCGAGGTCTTTCCGCAGGACGCGTGCAATCAGTTGCGCTTCGCATCATTGTGGATCGCGAGCGAGAAATTCAGGCGTTCAAGCCACAAGAATATTGGACCGTTGACGCAACTCTTCTCCCAGAGGCGGGGATGCCATTTACAGCGCACCTCACGAGCGTTGATGACAAACCTTTGGGAGATATGGATATCGCAACACAAACGCACGCCGATATCATCGCGAAAGATCTCACCGGGGCAACATGGAAAGTAAAAGATGTGCAGCGCACTGAAGTAACACGTTCCCCGATGGCGCCGTTCACCACGAGCACTCTCCAGCAAACAGCATCGCGTCGCCTGCGCTTCTCTTCTAAGCAAACCATGATGCTCGCTCAGCGCCTCTATGAAGCCGGGTTCATCACCTACATGCGTACGGACTCGGTGAATCTTTCCGAAGAGTCTCTTGCGAAAGCTGCGACATACATCACCGAAAATCTCGGAGCGCCATACTACCAGCGTCGAACGTTCAAGACGAAGTCTAAAGGCGCACAAGAAGCCCATGAGGCCGTGCGCCCGACAGATCCATTCCGCACGCCGGAAGAAATGGCAAAAGAACTTGATCCACGCCAAGCAAAACTCTACGACCTTATCTGGCGCCGCTTCATCGCAAGTCAAATGCCCCAAGCACGCATCGACTCCACGGGCATCGATGTTCGCGCCACACGAGAAGGCAGTGAACACGCCTACGATTTTCGTGCCACGGGAAGCATTATGACGTTCGATGGTTTTACAAAGATCTATCCATCATCTTTTGAAGAGACGCCTCTTCCCGTCGTAAAAGCACACGACCCACTCACGCTTGAAACACTCCTCCCAGAACAGCATTTCACCAAACCACCTGCGCGCTTCAACGAAGCTTCGCTTATTAAGATCTTAGAAAAAGAAGGCATCGGCCGTCCTTCAACCTATGCTTCTATTATTTCTACTATTTTAGATCGCGGATATGTCGAAAAGGACAGGTCACGCTCGCTCACGCCACTCGATATCGGCATGCTCGTTATAGACTTCCTCGTAGAGCACTTCCCCGCCATCGTTGACACCCATTTTACATCACACATGGAAGCAAAGCTCGACGATATCGCCGAAGGCAAAGAGGCCTGGGTACCTGTGGTAAAAGAATTCTACGAACCGTTCGCGCAGACACTCGCTGCCAAGATGGATATCGCCAAAGACGCAAAAGCTGCTGACGTAGAGACGACCGATAAAATCTGCGATAAGTGCAATAGTCCGATGGTAGTAAAGCGTGGACGCTTTGGAAAATTCATTGCCTGCTCAAACTTCCCTACCTGTAAGAATGTGCTTCGCGAGAAGAAAGACACTCCGCCACCAGAGCCAACAGGAGAGAAGTGCGATAAGTGCACCGAGGGCGACCTCGTGATGCGCACGGGCCGCTTTGGAAAATTCATCGGGTGCTCTCGCTATCCGAAGTGTAAGAATATTAGAAAACTTCCGAAGGAAGAACGCGACGTACCGATCGAGAAGCTTGACGAACAAGAAAAATAGCGTATTCTCTGCGCCAAGGAGGTAGTGCGTGTACCAGCCACAAAAAACGGAGAGCATCCCCACGATTCAGGGAGCATTCCTTCTGCAACGCCGTGTCTATGGAGACGGGCGCGGGCAGTTCTCTGAGCTCTTGTCGACGGGAGGCGTCCGGCCTCCGCGAGGCGGGGCCATTCTGTTCGGCAGCGGCCAAACAAACTTCTCGTACTCCATTACGGGAGCAGTGCGGGGCATGCACTGGCAGCATGGCCAAGGAAAGCTCCTCACCGTTCTTTCGGGGAAGGTTGCAGACATCATGCTCGATGTGCGCAGAGGTTCGCCCACATTCGGCAAGACGCACGTTCAACTCCTCGATACACCGACGCGTGACGACACAACTGCGCTTTCGATCTATGTGCCGCCCGGCGTCGCCCACGGCGTCATGGCACTCTGCCCGACCACTCTCGTGTACCACACGACTCAGTCGTGGCAACCCCACAACGAAGGTGGAGTCCGCTTCAACGATCCGGAGCTTGACCTTCCATGGCCAAAAGAGTGTGGACTGCGCATCGTCTCCAAGAAGGACAGTGAGCTCCCCTTGTGGAGCTACTGGAGGCTCAACCCCTCAAAACTCCCCCAGTACCCCCGCACCGAAGCGTGATGAGGGTACTCGTGCGCCGCCTCATCACTGGGGCGGCGCTTTTCTTGCAAAGAGCGTACTCAGGTGTACCATACATGATTACTATGACCCTCCCGGAATCTGGGGAATCATTTTTAGAGACCCTTCCCCGCGCTCGGCGTTTTTCAGAAGAAGAGCAGGGGCGCATTGTCCGCGCCTTCACTATCGCGCAACGCGCACATGCTACGCAGAAACGCAAAAGTGGCGACCCCTATCTCTCGCATCCCGTTGCCATTGCGCACCACCTCGCCACCATTGGCATGGACGCCCCCACCATCACAGCGGCGCTTTTGCATGATGTCCTTGAAGATACGTCAGTCGACCCTCAAGAAATCGAGAGTTCGTGTGGCAGTGACGTACTTTTTCTCGTACAAGGTGTCACTAAATTAACACGTCTTCCTTTTGCGCCACGCACCACCGCAGAGGCTCACGATGCATATGTTGCATCTTTTAAAAACCTCATCTTCGCCATGGCCGAAGATTTGCGTGTCATCATTATTAAGCTCGCCGACCGCCGACACAACATGCTCACGCTTAGCGCGCTTGATACGGCGGACCAACAACGCATCGCCCGGGAGACAATAGAGATATACGCACCCATCGCATCACGCCTTGGCATGGGAACGATGCGTGGTGAGCTTGAAGACCTCGCGTTCCCTTTCGCGTACCCCGACGCATACGCCCACCTCACATCACTCGTACACGAAACATATGATGATCGCCTCGCGTATACCAGGCGCATCACGCCTATCATTGCTCGAGCCCTAGATCTCGCCGGCATTCGTGTGCGCGACATTCATGCGCGCGCGAAGCATACGTGGAGTCTCTACCAAAAAATGCAGCGCGATGGTCTCACTACGCTTGAGAACATTTTTGATCTCGTGGCGCTTCGTATCATCGTAGACACCATTCCTGCGTGCTATGAGGCCCTGGGGACCGTACACGCACGCTACAAGCCTCTCCCAGGCCGCATTAAAGACTATATAGCCCTTCCCAAGCCAAATGGCTATCGCTCGCTCCACACGACCGTTTTTTGCGAAGAGGGTCGTGTTACAGAAATACAGATTCGCACACCTGACATGCACGCTCACGCAGAGCATGGTATCGCCGCGCACTGGGCCTATAGCGAATCGGGCAAGGTGCGCGGGTTTACGGCCGATACTAATCACGCCGCATGGGTAGCTTCTCTTCGTGACACGCTCAAAGATATCAAAACGAGCTCTGGCATGGCGCGCGCAACCAGCGACTTTTTGAAAAGTCGCATGTACGTATTCACACCGCAAGGAGATGTGAAAGATCTTCCCGAAGGATCAACGCCTGTTGATTTTGCCTACGCCGTGCACACAAACCTTGGACACGCGATCACCGGCGCAAAGATCAACGGAGCGATAGCCCCGCTTACCGCACGCCTACGCAATGGAGATGTCGTTGAGGCGCTCAAGAGTAAAACGCAGAAACCTTCATTTGATTGGCTCATGTTCGTACGCACCTCACACGCACGCCAGAGTATCCAGTCGTGGTTTAAAAACAATGATCCGCGCACGATGATTGCCAATGGGAAGGAGCTCCTCGTTAAAGAACTCCGGAGAATACATCTCACATGGGATGACCTCCCCCGCACAACCGTCGCACACATGGTCGCCACCTATTCGGCGCGAACCGCTGACGGACTCTTCACGCGCATTAGCGTTGGAGATATCAGCGCGCAAGATGTGGTGAAAAAGTTTTTCCCCGAAGCGCGAACGCCGAGAAAACAACAAAAGAAAGTACGGAAACAAAACACCCCCACGCCCGCCCACACTCTTGTTGTCGCCAATGATCCCACACTGCCATGGCGCATAGGAAAATGCTGCGCACCAGAACAACCTGAGCGCATCGTGGGCTATATTACTCGCGGAAAGGGGATCACCGTCCATGCACGCACCTGCACAAACGCACAAACCGCCCGAAAAGAGCGGCTTGTCTCTGCGAAGTGGAACACTAACTAATCGATAATGTTACGAGCGATAAGATTCAGTTCTTCGTGATCCGCAAAGCGAATAACGATCTGCCCGCCACGCGCTCCTGTTTTGATCAACACTGGGGCCTTAAGGCGCTCACAGAGGGTGCTCTGTAATTCTTCAAAGCGCCGATCGGAATTAGTACCCGCTCGGCCACCTTTATCACGTGACGATGCCATTTCAATATCTGACTTTGAAAAGCCATCTTCCACCACGCGACGAAACATCTCTTGTTGCTTTGCGGGATCAGAAAAGGCGAGAAGTGCGCGGCCATGCGTTGCACCAATTTTCCCACTCCGGATTGCCTGCTTGATGTTATCAGGCAACTTTATGAGACGCATCGTGTTCGCAACAGTTTCACGAGACTTCCCCACCTTCTGCGCTACTTCCTGCTGGGTGAGACCGAATTCACTTGCCAAGCGCGCATATGCCTCGGCTTCTTCCATGCCGTTGAGATCATCGCGCTGGATGTTTTCAATCAATGCAACTTGTAGACGTGTTGACTTCTCATTACCTAAATCATCTTTAATAATAACGGGAACCGTAGGAAGGCCAGCAATTTGGGAAGCGCGCAAACGGCGCTCACCGGCAATAAGTTCGTAGAACACGTCCATGCCACGAGGTCCGTGGTCTTCTTTCTTTGAAACGAGCAATGGCTGAAGCACGCCATAACGCCGAATAGAATTTGCGAGCTCTTTTAGCGCATCTGGGTCAAAATCTTGACGCGGTTGATCAGGGTTTGGGCGAATCTTCCCTACTTCAATATAAAAAACACTTTCCTTAACTGCAGTCGCCTCTGCGCTCCGCACGCTTGAGTCGGCGGGAATGAGCGATCCTAATCCTTTTCCAAGTCCGAATAGTTTTTTCACCATAAGTTACGCAAGTTTAATAATTTCTTCTGCAAGCTGACGATACGCGTACGCTGCTTTTGAATACGGATCGAACTGGAGAATGGTTTTTCCAAAGCTTGGCGCCTCTGCAAGAGAAACGGTGCGCGGGATCACCGAAGAAAAGACTCGTCCAGGAAAATGCTTCATCACTTCATTCACGACTTGGTTCGATAATTGGTTGCGCTTATCATACATTGTAAGCACCACACCCAGCACTTGCAAATCTTGGTTCAATCCGTTGCGCACTAGTTCGACAGTGCGCAGCAGTTGTCCCAGTCCTTCAAGCGCAAAATATTCACACTGCACGGGAATCATGACTTTTTCTGCCGCGGCAAGCGCGTTTATAGTAAGAAGGCCAAGAGATGGCGGACAATCAATGAGCACATAGTCATAGTTATGCCTCACCGAATCAATCGCACGCTTGAGACGACTTTCGCGCGCGTCCATAGACACGAGCTCCACCGTTGCTCCCGCAAGATTTTGTGCCGCGGGGAGCACATCAAAGCCAAAGAGTTGCGTGCGCTTGAGAACGCTCTGTGGATTCTGATCGTTCACCAGAACGTGGTACACATTCGCGTCTTCATTGTCTTCGTGGCCTAAGCCAAGCCCTAGTGTTGCGTTCGCTTGAGAGTCTAGATCTACCAACAAGACGTACTTACCGAGCGCCGCCAAATACGCGGCGGTGTTAATAGCCGTAGTTGTTTTTCCTACGCCCCCCTTCTGATTACAGACTGCGATAACACGGGCCATAACGGTATCTGCATCGTAGCACGCAGGGATATGGGGAGCAATGAAGAAGCGTTGAAAAACCAGCTTTTCCGTGGTACGCTATGCCCGCAGTAATGAGCGGTATATGCCGGGGTGGTGGAATGGCAGACACGATGGACTCAAAATCCATTGAGGGCAACCTCGTGAGGGTTCAAGTCCCTCCCTCGGCACTAAGCGATCCTCAAATACATACCACGCGCTTTGCGCGTGGTATGTATTTGAGGCGATCCCGTAAGTGGGATGAAGCCCGCCCAGATAACTATCTAAGCCACTGCCTTAGATTCTTTGGCCAGCCAAGGAGAAAGAGCAGTGCTAAAGGAGCTCCCCAATTTGCGGCACGCTCAACAAAGTCCCACGCGGGATCTGGCCCGATCGGCCAACGGATCATCGCAGTCCACAGACCCCAGAGCGCCATCCACAACACTGCAATGCGGATAGGCTTTATAAGGACGAGTATCGCCAGCGCAACATCTAAAACGCCAACCCAGAATAGAAGGGTAAGAATCGTCTCCGTATTAGAGATTCCAACAGCCTCGAAATACTTAAACCATCCCTCCTTGCCCTGAAGCGCAAAAATGCCGTGACCAAGAAATTCTCCTGCAACTGCGATGCGCAATATCCACTCAACAAGCTTTGTGTTCATAATCATTAATACCTCAACTATAAATCAAAATCTTGAATTAATTATACCACGTATACACAGCACACCAAATCCGGATTACCGAAATATAAAATTATTTCCGTCTTAATACATATCTAGTTGTATAATTCTACTCAAGCTGAATTAAAATTTGCTGGAAATATCCAAAATAGTTACACTCGTTTTACATGACCACGCAGGAAGCCACACTTCACAGGCTCGTAGATCCAACAAAGGTGCAGGTGTTTGTATTCACGTGCCCTGCGAATATTCCAACAAATATCGGTGCACATCCGTGGTTTGTTATTAATCGACAGGGCGCACTCTCGCGTTGGGAGGTACTTTTTCAAAAGAGAGCACGCTCCACACAGCACTGGGGCCACATTTTTAAAGACGCTTTTCCTCCGTTTTCTGGCATCAGCATCTTTCCGCTTTTCTACTCCCCACGCTGGAATGCCACGCTTCTCGGAGTAATAGAAGGAGAAGCTGCAGAACTGCTAGCTCAACGTATAGAAAACTCACCAAGCGAATATCCATTCCGCGATGCGTACTTCATCCTTGGTCCTAATAGCAACACCTACGGACAGTGGGCTTTGAACGCCCTTCCCACGAATTCAATTAAGCTTCCCTGGAACGCTTTTGGTAAAAACCACAAAGCTCGCGGCTAGAGTTCGCACAAATTCTCAAGCATGGCAGCAACCATAATCGGCCCCATGCCACCGGGCACGGGAGTAAGAAGATCAGCAAGCGGAGCAACCGATTTTACATCTACGTCCCCTGTCACTTTTCCTTTCTGGAGTGCGTAGCCAAAATCAATCACTGTTGCACCTTCTTTGATCCACTTTTTAGTAATCAGTTTTGGTTTCCCTACACCTGAGACAATCAAGCTTGCACACGATGCAATTGCGGCAGGATCTTTTGTATTCTCGTCGATAAGGGCAACCACAGCGCCTTGCGCTTGAAGCCACCGTGCGATGGGATCGCCAACAAGCTGGCCGCCGCCCACAACGGCGCACTGCATACCAGGCAATACAACGCCGCGGAGCTCACATACTTCGCGCAGCGCACGCACTGTTGGAGGCAACACCACAAGACCGGCAGGATCAGCGTGAAACATCGCGCGGCGCTGGGAAGTAAGTACATCAACGTCTTTACCTGGATCAATAAGGTCCATGTATGTGCTTGAATCCATGCCAGAAGGCAAGGGAAGTTCTAAAAAGATACCGGTCACCTCATCATCCACATTTAAGAACGCAATCGTCTCACGCAGACTTGTATCAGAAACATCCTCAAGAATATAGGAAGAGAACAACATACCGCAGCGTTCTGCGGCTTTCTTTTTGATAGCAATGAATTTTTCGACCGCGGGGTCTTTCCCTACAGCCACAGCAGCGAGCATGGGAGCAACGCCCAACGCATCAACACGCACGCGAATGCGCTCATGCATGTGCTCTGCAATAATAGTGCCGTCAAGAATGGTTGCCATGGGCATGGGTTGCGTCGGTAATAAGAGAAAACGTGCGAAGCAGATCCTCCGGCTTTGCGGCTCCAACGCGTGCAATGCGTGGATGCGCCCCTGTAAGATCAACGATGGTGGATGGTGCGGAAAAAGGGAGTGCGCCAACATCAACTACGATATCAGGTTTGAGACGAGAAAACGATTCAAGAATGCGTTCTACGTCACGGAATGATTCTTGTCCTGAGATATTTGCGGACATCAGCGTCAGAGGATACCCAAAAGCATGAAGTACCGCGTCTACTACGGGAGCCGCCGCCGCGCAAAGAGCTACGGTGCCCGAGCCGGCCGTTACCACAGCGGGCACGATGTCTCGCGATTCGAGAATCACAGAAACGGGCCCTGGCCACACTGCTTTGAGAAAAGCCGATTGCCGAGTATTCACATATGCAAGCTCCTCTGCCCACCGATGGTCGCGCACTCCCACCGGCACAGGCTTTTGCTCTGGTCGCCCCTTAATGCGAAAAACGTGGCGCACATCTTTTTCATTCAGCGCATTCGCGCACAATGCATAGAGCGTGTCCGCTGGGAGCATTGCCACGCCACCGCGCGAGAGTACCCACACCACGCGCTGGATAATCTCTTCAGAAATAGTGTCCGTAGTACAACGAATAACTTCCATAGGATGAATAAACACAACGAGGGCCCCATGGCCCTCGTGTTCTGCTCGGGCATTACGCCGTCGCTGTTTTCTTCTTTGGCTTCCAGCTTTGTACCTTTTCGCGATCGATAATCTTGTGGTTGACGAGGAGGTTGTTTGCCGTTGCGCTCACAATTGCGCCTTTGGTCAGCCAGTATGCGATACGCTCCTGTTGCGTAGCGAGCTTTTTCGCGTGTGGATCATAGGTGCCCAAAAGCTCCTGGTACTCACCCTGGGGTTTCTTTGTGTGCTCGGTAAGAACGAGGCGGAAATACGCCTGCTTCTTCTTGCCAACACGTTGGAGACGGATCATTAACATTGTGCGAAATATACTAGCACAGACTCAAAAAAAGACAAGTGGGGCCCTTCGGTAATGACCTCTGCCTTTCGGGCACGCGTCGTGCGCCCCAGCGAGGCGCACGCGCTCCCTCTCACCCTCACTGCGCCCATAGGGCGCACCGTGCAGATTCGGGTTCCGAGAGGCCCTACAGCCAGAGGATCATTACCTACACACAGCTTTTCAGCATGAAAAGATATAGAGGCTCCTGAGACCATTCGGAGCCCGAGCGGGCAGGGTGTCTCCGTAAGGAGACGAGCGAGGGCGAGTGAGACCGCACAGTCCCGCTGGGACTGTGGCGGGAGTCGGAAGGGGCCTCTATTCTTTTCATGCCCCTACTTTCCCCACTTTTTCTTTGCCAGGGCATCCTGCGCCGCGGCTTGTTGCGCATCTTGTTTGGACGGCCCCTCCCCAACGCCGGTCTGTTCTCCGCTTAAGAATACTCCTACGCGGAAATGGCGTGCGTGATCAGGCCCCCACTCTTCAAGCACTTCATAGGTAGGCGTCGCGCTCACGCGCTCTTGTGCCTCTTCTTGTAAGACGCTCTTTGGATCACGATATAAACGTTTTTCGATGATGTCAGGAAGCCGGCTAAGTACATGGGTTTTAATAACAGCAGCAGCCGGAGCATATCCTCCATCCAAATACACGGCGCCGATAAGGGCCTCCATAGCATTTGCCAAAATGTACTGCCGGGCGCGGCCAATATCTCTCGCCTCGCCCTTAGAAAGAAGCATGCACTCGTTCAGTGCTAAGTCGCTCGCAATAAGTGCCAACGTGTTTGCGTTCACCAGGGCAGCGCGCCAGTTGGTAAGCTCTCCTTCTGGGTTGGGGTACGTTTGATAGAGGTGCTCCGTCACCACCAGCTCTAAGACGGCGTCGCCCAAAAACTCAAGACGCTCGTTGTGATCGAGTGGCCACGAAGGATTTTCATTCAAATACGAACGGTGAGTAACCGCCTGCTGAAGGAGTTCTTTTTGTGCGAACGTGTGCCCAATAACCTCTTGAAGGCGGGCAAGGAGTGCGTCGTGTTCCATGCGAAGTGTGCGCATGGCAACAGAGAACATGACGATTCACAACTTATGATTGTGCACTGTCATGCGCGCTGTCTGCCTCTGCGGTATCAGCGGAATCTGAAGGTTCTTTACTACCCTCATCACGGTGGGAAGCATCGTCTTTTCCTGGCTCCCCAATTTCACGATAGACCGTTCCCAATACACCATTTACAAATCTTCCCGAAGCCTCACCGCCGAATGATTTTGCTAGCTCGATTGCCTCATTGATTGCTACTTTCGGTGGCACTGCAGAGCGGTCTCCGAAGAGAAGTTCATACAGTCCGAGGCGAAGGATGTTTCGGTCAACAATCGCGATTTGATCGAGTGGCCACGCGGGCGCCGCTTTTTCAATAATCTGATCAACCGCTTCGCGATGCGCTAAAACGCCCTTGATGAGGTCGCGGACGAACTGTGCGTCGTCGAGTCCGGTCCCGAACTCGACGAGATTCTTTTCAATAACGGCATTCAGCTTCTCCTCATTTTTGTCTCGGAAATCCCACTCGTAGAGTGTCTGCAGTGCGATCGATCGAGAGAGGTGTCGTGATGCCATGCTTGAAAACTAGGATGCGGTGCGCTGACGGGCCTTCTCCTGCTTGCGGAGCGCCTTGCCAACAACGTCCACTACCTGACGCCCCTTGTAATACCCACAGTATCTGCAGGTCGTGTGGGGGCGAATCATTTTTTTACAGTGTCCGCACGCGCTCAGCCCCGCTGGCTTTCGTGCCAGGTGACTGCGGCGGCGACCCTGTCGGCCTTTGGCCAAATGGTGTCGTGGTACTGCCATACGTGACGCCCAGAATACCACGGAAAGGTGCGCCCTGCAAGCATCGCCGGTTATCCATTGCAGATGGCCTCCGGTCGGGCCACAATGGGGACGCATGCGATTCACCCATTTACACACCCACTCGCACTACTCTCTCCTCGACGGCCTTTCCAAAGTAGACGCCATCGTTTCGCGTGTAAAAGAGGCTGGAATGGATTCTGTCGCCATTACTGACCACGGTGTTATGTATGGCGCTATCGAATTTTATAAAAAAGCAACGAAAGCCGGCGTGAAGCCAATCATCGGGTGCGAAATGTACATCACGAGCGGATCGCGACACGATAAACGTGCAGGCATCGATGATCAGCGCTACCACCTCATTCTCCTTGCAGAAACAAACGAGGGCTACCAGAACCTCATGAAGCTCGTAACCGCAGCGCACCTTGAAGGCTTCTACTACAAGCCACGCATTGATAAAGAAATTCTCCGCCAACACAGCAAGGGGCTGATCGGCCTTTCGGCATGCCTCGCCGGAGAAATCTCACGCGCGCTCACGGGCAACGACTACCCCGCTGCGTGCGCCAAAGCTCGTGAATACGAAGATATTTTTGGAAAAGGGAACTTCTTCATTGAGCTCCAACAGCACACCAGTATTCCCGATCAAAATATGGTGACCCCGCAGCTTGTGCGCCTCGCACGAGAGCTGAATATCCCCATGGTCGCCACGCAAGACTCTCACTACACCCACCACCACGACCAAGAGGCGCACGATATTCTCCTCGCGGTGCAGACAGGAAATAAGCTCGACGACAAAGATCGCTTCAGCATGAATCAGGATGACTTTTCTCTCCTCACCGTAGAGGAAATGCGAGAAAAATTCCTCCCCCTCGGCGAAGATGTTGTAGAGGAAGCATTTGAGAACACGGCAAAGATCGCAGATCGCTGTTCACTCACCATTGAAATCGGAAAAACCCAACTCCCCTCATTTCCACTTCCCGAAGGACAGACTGATACGTTCGCCTACCTTTCAGAACTCGTCGCGCAAGGGGTGCGCCGTCGCTTTGGCGAGACAGAACGCCCCGACGTCACTGAGCGCATTACCTATGAAATGGGGGTTATTAAAGAAACGGGCTTTGCTTCCTACTTCCTCATCGTCCAAGACTTCGTGAACTGGGCGAAACGCCAGGGCATTATTGTGGGGCCGGGCCGCGGCTCTGCCGCGGGGAGTCTCGTCGCCTACGTTTTACACATTACCAACATAGACCCCCTCCACTATAACCTCCTCTTTGAGCGCTTCTTAAACCCCGCCCGCATCTCCATGCCTGATATTGACCTTGACTTCGCAGATCACCGACGCGACGAGGTCCTGCACTATGTTTCCGAGAAGTACGGCAAAGATCACGTCGCGCAGATCATTACCTTCGGAACGATGGCTGCACGGGGCAGTATCCGCGACACCGGGCGCGCACTCGGCTTGAGCTACGATTTTTGCGATCGCGTCGCAAAGATGATCCCGTTTAATCCCAATGCTGGGGGCGACAAAACCGGTCAGCTCGCGAAAGCCCTAGAAAATGTTGCGGAACTAAAAGAAGCATACGATAAAGATCCCGATATTAAGCGCCTCATTGATTCTGCCGCAAAGCTTGAGGGCGTCGCCCGCCATGCGTCTACGCATGCATGCGCCGTGGTGATCTCGCCGAAGCCACTTACTGAATACCTTCCCCTCCAACAGGGCACCAACGAAGGCGATGTTATCACGCAGTATGAAATGCACGCCGTCGAAGATCTCGGACTCTTGAAGATGGATTTCCTCGGCCTCGCGAACCTCACCATCATCGAGCACGCGCTCACCATGATTAAAGAACGGCATGGCGTCACTATAGATATAGACGCACTCCCGCTCGATGATGCAAAGGCATTTCGCCTCCTCCAAGAGGCGAAAACCACGGGAGTCTTCCAATTGGAGTCCGCTGGTATGAAGCGATATCTCAAGGAGCTGCGCCCCACCACCGTTGAAGATATTATCGCTATGTGTGCTCTGTACCGCCCGGGCCCGATGGACCTCATCCCCGACTATATTAATCGAAAGCATGGACGAAGTAAGGTGGTATACCTCCACCCAGCCCTGGAGCCCATTCTCAAAAACACCTACGGCATTATGGTGTACCAGGAACAGCTCATGGCCGCCGTACGTGCACTGGCAGGTTTCAGTCTTGCCGAAGCGGATATCATGAGAAAAGCAGTTGGTAAGAAGATTAAATCACTCCTCGACGAGCAGGAGGGCAAGTTTAAAGACGGGTGCGCACGCGTTGGCACTCCGAAAGATGTAGCAGACACATTCTGGGGCCTCGTTGAACCATTCAACCGCTACGCCTTCAATAGAAGTCATGCCGCGTGCTATGCGGTCATCGCGTATCAAACGGCATATCTGAAAGCGAACTTCCCCGCCGAATTCATGGCATCGTTCATGAATAGTGAAACGGGAGATGTGGAGCGCATCGCATTTCTGATCGACGAATGCCGCTCGATGAAAATCGACGTCCTCCCTCCCGACGTCAATCAAAGTGGCGAACGCTTCGCAGTTGTCTCCGATGCGCCACCCGCCATTCGCTTTGGGCTCACCGCTATCAAAAACGTTGGCGAGCATGCCGTGCAAGCGCTCATCACCGAGCGCACAGCGAACGGACCATTCACGAGTATTGCTGATTTCGTTACGCGCATTCCTTCCAAAGATCTCAATAAAAAATCTCTCGAGAGCCTTATTAAATCAGGCGCACTTGATGCATTTGGGGAACGCAGCGCCCTGTTGGCCAGCATGGATAATTTGCTAAGCTACGCACGCGAACACCAGAAGAACGCTTCCAGCGGGCAAACGAGTCTCTTTGGCGAGCACACTGCGACAGCTCTACCGCCGGTGAGTTTAGCAAAAGCAGAGCCAGCAACGACGTGGTCACGTCTCTCATGGGAAAAAGAGCTCCTTGGTCTTTACGTTTCAGAGCATCCACTCGACTCATTTAAAACACAACTCGCACAGGAACGCGTCATTCCTATCAAAAACATCGTGCCACGCGTCACGCACACATTTGCCATCGGGGGCATGGTGACTCGCGTGCAAAAGATTGTTACTAAAACAGGAAAACCGATGGCCTTTCTGGAGCTTGAAGACCTCACCGGAAAAATGGAGGCTGTGGTTTTTCCAACGGTGTTGGCAAAGTTTCAAGACATCTGTACTGAAAACCATATTCTCGTTGCACAAGGAAAGGTGAACGAACGCGACGGACGCGTTTCATTTCTCTGTGATTCATTAAAGTCACTCGCAGAGCTCGGAAAATAAAAAGGCCGGCGACACCCTAAGGTATCTCCGGCCCGGAAAGAACTTGCGAGCGGCTCGACTAGCAACCGCCCGCTGGGGACGCAACGTCCACCGAAGGCCCGGATGCCTTGACCCGTCGAGCCAAGGCATCGATGCCGTGCTTCCCGCGCAGCTTCACCAGCTCGCGACCGATGGTATCCATGGCCGCGACCGCATCGGGTGCGGTGCCACCTTCGACGAGATCGGATGCGAGGTCTCGCAGCTGATCTCGAACGTCCTGAAGCGTCAACTTCATGCCTCCTCCTATCCTAGACCAGCGATGGCAGTGAACCGAGCCGTCGCCTCCGGCACCAAGCGCACGGAGCGCAGATGCACCGCGCACAGCCCGTGCGCCTCCCCGAACACCCTACGCTCCGCGGCAACCGACGCGGAATGCTCCTTCACGTGAAGCAGGCTCATGGCTTCTTCACGTGACGCACCCCGCTCCTGCAAGCCGCGTAGGAACTCCTCTTTCAGTTCGAGGAGTCGCTCCTCGAACGCCTTCACTCCCATCACGCCTCCTTGGTGTAACGACGAGAGTAGCCATTATAATACAGTTTTCTAGATAAGTCAAAACCTTTCATTTGCCTACATTATTCGGTATTCTACAGAAACTATGGCACAGCAATTAGAACAAGTTCGACATTCACTCGCTCACCTATTAGCCGCGGCAGTACAGAAGCACTTCCCCGACGCGAAACGCACGCTTGGCCCCGCGATTGAGAACGGTTTTTACTATGACTTTCTCTTTCCCACACCCATTAGTGATCACGACCTAGAAAAAATCGAGCGCACCATGCGCGAGATTCTCCCGTCGTGGACTTCTTTCGAGCACAAGGTGGTTAGTGAAGATGAGGCGCGTTCGGCATTTGTAGGAAACGAATTCAAACAGGAACTCATTGGCGACATCGTCGCAAAAGGTGAAAAGCTTACTCTCTATACGAGCGGCGGCTTCACCGATCTCTGCCGTGGCGGGCACGTAGAGAATCCAGCACACGATATCCCCGCCGATAGCTTCAAACTTGAGAAACTTGCTGGCGCCTACTGGCGTGGCGATGAAACAAAAGCGCAGCTCACCCGCATCTACGGCCTTGCATTTGAATCAAAAGAAAAACTCGACGCCTATCTCACGATGGTTGAGGAGGCTAAGAAGCGCGACCACAAGATTCTCGGACCCGCGCTTGATCTCTTCACCTTCTCTGATCTCGTTGGCGCTGGCCTTCCCCTTTGGACACCAAAAGGAACCCTCCTACGCAATGTGCTCGACGATTTTGTGTGGTCACTCCGTGCCAAGCGCGGCTACATGAAGGTAGAGATTCCTCACATCACAAAGAAAGACCTCTACGTCACTTCGGGCCACTGGGAGAAATTTAAAGACGATCTTTTCCGCATCACCACACGCGAGAAGCACGAATTCGCCATGAAGCCGATGAACTGCCCACACCACACGCAGATCTATGCACGCAAGCAGTGGAGCTATCGCGAGCTCCCTCAGCGCTATGCAAACACCACCATGTGCTACCGCGATGAGCAGTCGGGCGAGCTCTCGGGCCTCTCCCGCGTCCGCAGCTTCGCGCAAGATGACGCTCACGTTTTTTGCCGCATGTCGCAAGCGCGTGAAGAGTTCTTGAAGGTCTGGGATATTGTTCATGAATTTTACACCCCGTTTGGTTTTGAACTCCGCGTACGCCTCTCGCGCCACGATCCCGCACAGCCAGAGAAATATCTTGGCGATCCGCAGCGCTGGGAAACCGCAGAGAGCATGTTGCAAGACATCATCGCAGAAAAGAAAGTTGATGCGATCGATGGCCTTGGCGAAGCAGCATTCTATGGACCGAAGCTCGACTTCCTCGCACAAGACTCTCTTGGTCGTGAGTGGCAAGTAGCCACCATTCAGCTCGACATGAACATGCCAGAGCGCTTTGACCTCACCTGCGTGAATGAAAAAGCAGAGAAAGAGCGCATCGTGATGATCCACGCCGCGATTATGGGCTCTATTGAGCGCTTTCTCTCCATTGCCATCGAGCACTTTGCAGGAGCATTCCCACTCTGGCTCGCGCCCGTGCAGGTTGCTGTCCTCCCTATTTCAGAAAAACAGCTTGAATACGCACAAAGTGTTTCTACAAAACTTACAGAAGCAGGATTCCGCGTAGAACTGCGGGATGAAAACGAAAGTATTGGAAAAAAGATTCGCGCCGCAGAGATGATGAAGATTCCGTATCTCCTTGTAGTTGGCGCAAAAGAAGCCGAGGCACAGGCCGTTGCAGTACGTCAGCGTGGCGCTGGCGATACAGGTGCAATCTCTCTTGATGCGTTTATCGAGAAAGCAAAAGGAGAAGTAGCGCAGAAATCACAGTAAGAAAAAGGGGCTCGGGTGGAGAGGTTGATGGCGCAAGGCCTAGCAACATCACACGCACGAGCCCCGGGTTGTCGCGCTTGGGTCAAGGATTCTGGCATAATCCTCCCGACTCCCTTACGCCGTCCCCGCTCTAGGCGGGGACCTTTTTACGAAAACAGCACGCTTACGAGGCCTCCCGCCTCGGGCGAGCACTGGCACCCTTGGTAGCCATTGCGCGTATATTATCATATAGTGTACACTCTGTCAAATGCCCCAAGAGAAGCCGCATATCCTCGTCATTGTTGGCCCCACCGCATCAGGGAAATCTGATCTCGCCATTGCGCTTGCTCGCGAACTGTATGGCGAGATCATTTCCGCAGACTCGCGCCAGGTATATCGCAGCATGGATATCGGCACAGGAAAAGTAACCAAGCGTGAACAAAAACTCGCGCGACACTGGCTGCTCGATGTTGCCTCCCCTACGCGCCAATACACAGTGGCACATTTTGTGCGCGATGCTACAAAAGCAATTCGCGACATCACTAAGCGTGGCAAGCTCCCCATCATTTGCGGTGGAACTGCCTTTTGGATCGATGCGCTCGTCTACGGGCAATCTATCCCCGACGTGAAACCAGATCCAAAACTACGCGCCAGGCTTCAAAAACTTTCAGCTTCCCAACTTTTTGCAAAACTGCAGAAGCTTGACCCTGCACGCGCCAACTCCATTGATCGCCATAACCCCGTACGCCTTATTCGCGCACTTGAGATTGTTATGACCACGGGAAAGCCCGTACCCCAGCAAAAGAGCGAGCCACGCTATAACGCGCATTGGATTGGCGTATCTCGAGCACAAGAAGAACTAAAGGCACGTATTGAAAAACGCCTGGACGCGCGACTCCGCCACGGCATGATTGCCGAAATAAAAAAACTACACACCAACGGCGTAAGCTGGAAAAAGCTGGAATCCTTTGGACTTGAGTACCGCTGGATTGCGCGCTTTCTGCAAAAGAAAATCACGCGCACCGAAATGCGCACCGCGCTTCTCCACGACATCATTGCCTACGCCAAGCGCCAGCTCACCTGGTGGCGAAAGAATAAAGAGATACGGTGGGTGAAAAACTAAAACGAGACTACTGGTCTCGTTTTAGTTTTATGAGCGAAGCTAGAATGCTGCAAGCTTTGCCTTCATAAGATCTGGCGCAAATGAACCACCCGTATGGTTGCCGCTTGGCCAAAGAAAATTCATAAGCACTTTTGCCTCCTCATCAGAGAGCCTCGGCGTTGGGCCGAACGCTAATGAGAGTGAATATGCCGTGAGTTCATACCCAGTAAGATCACGCCCGAGCTTCTCCTTCAGTAAAGCTAGGCCACTGCTCCAATGGTTCCAGTGGGATTTTCCATCTTCGTCTTCACCTGCATACCAACCCGGCTCAAAATGGCTATAAAACCCCTCTAATTCATCCAGCGCTGACACGATATCGGGGATCTTCTCTCGAATACTCTCTGCGATACTTTCTTTTGTCTCGTTGTTAATTGGGTTCTCTATACTCATCCCCCCACTCTACCCCCCCCTCCAGATTTTCAAGGTTGGATAATCCACAGGCGCCAACTCACCTGGTGGCGGAGGAATAAAGAGATACGGTGGATTACGCCACCGCGGTAGGAACGTTGCGAAAGAATGGCAATGACGCGCCCACTTTTCTTTCTATTGAAGCGCTTTGAGAATCAGCTCTTGAGCAACTTGTGGGTTTGCTTTCCCTTTTGATGCGGCCATGACTTTACCCACAAGGAATTTGAGAGGCGCCTCTTTCCCGGCACGGTAGTCGGCAACTGCTTTTTCATTTTCTGCGAGCACTTTTTGCACGATCTCCAATAGCGTGCTGGAGTCAGAAACCTGCGCGAGATCTTTTTCACGAATCACATCCTCAGGAGACGTGCGTGATACGAACATGCCAGCGATGAGAGCTTGCGCACCCGACGAAGAAACTTCTCCGTGGAACACGCGAACAATTGCATCAGCAAAATGTTCTGGAGAAATAGGACATTGCGAAATTGCCAACCCAGTGGCATCAAGGTGGCGCGCGAGCTCTGTCATGAGGTAGTTCGAAGCAAGCTTATATAAACGCGGCACATGCTCTACGCTCGGACGGTCTAAGTGCGAAAGCTTTTCAAATGAGCCAAGCTCGCTCGCGACGTGTTCAAAATAGTCACCGAGCGAGCGGTTTATAGTCATCACCTCAATATCGTGCTCAGGAAGAGCATATTCCTTTGCAAAACGAGCGCGGCGCTCTGCGGGGAGCTCTGGGACGCGTATCTGCACATCAGCAAGCCATTCCGGCGTAAGCACGATAGGAGGCAAATCCGGCTCTGGGAAGTAGCGATAATCCGCGGCACCTTCTTTAATGCGCTGTGAAACAGTTAATCCCTGCATCTCGTCCCATCCACGCGTTTCTTGAATCACGCGCTCGCCAGAGCGGAGCACATTCGCTTGGCGCTCCATTTCATAGACCGCCGCGCGTCCAGCGGCGTTAATTGAATTAATATTCTTTACCTCAACCTTTGTTCCGGTGCCCGGCGCGTCGCTTGGAGCCATGGAGATGTTTACCTCAACGCGCATCTGCCCCTTCTCCATGTCGGCATCTGAAACACCCGCGTAGCGCAAGATGAGGCGAAGCTCTTCTGCAAATGCCACAACCTCTTCTGCAGAGGTAAAATCTGGCTTCGTCACCAACTCCATGAGTGGCACGCCAGCACGGTTAAAGTCGAGAAGCGTGTCGCTTCCATCGGCACTGTGATATGAGCGACCCACATCTTCTTCGAGATGGATGCGTTCAATGCGAATTGTCTTTGACTTTCCTTCTGCATCAGAAATAGTGAGTATTCCATCTTTACAGAATGGACGCTGGTATTGGGTAATCTGGTATCCCTTGGGAAGGTCGGGGTAGAAATAGTTCTTGCGCTCAAAAAACGTTTCGGGATCAATCGTGCACCCCAGCGACATACCTGCGAGCACCACCTTGCGGATAGCTTCCTCGTTTGCAACCGGAAGCGTGCCCGGATGCCCCATACAGATGGGACAAATGTTTGTGTTCGGGCGCTTCTCGTCCGGATCGTTCAAAGACGCGCAGAACATCTTCGTGCGCGTCTTGAGCTCGACGTGAATCTCAAGGCCAATAGTAGGCGTATATTCCATACGAATACCCAACGGTAGCATGTTTTTTCGCCCTATAAAAGGGTCCTTGACAATAAAAAGAATTTGCGTCAGCCTCTACCCGAAGGAGGCCTAGGCCAATGTTCAGCACTCACGTAAGCGACATCGTGCTCGTGGTCATCAAGCCAGATCACCCACGCTTCGGGCAGCTTGCCGCGTGCCTCTCGCACGACTGGCGAGAAGACGGGCAACTGCAAGCGAAATTCGCAGACGGAACGATGGAGCTGTTCTACGACGGTGAGGCGGGGGGTGCGCCACGGATTACCGAGGCGTGGCGGTTTAAGCGGGAGGACCAAGACCTCATACTCAAGGTCCTCTTCCGTCTCCATTCCGTCCAAGGGCAGCTTCAGAAGCTCGCGACGACCGTCAACGACCTCACTCTGCCGCACGACATACGCTACATGGCGAAGCTCGAGTTCGACCGGGTGGCGGTCCTGCCGGAGTGGCTCCAGAAGTAGAAGCTCAGGGGCACCAACGCGCGCATCGCGCGCTGGTGCCTTCTCTTTTCATATACTACAACTACCATACGGATACCCAACGGTAGCATGTTTCGTAAGCAAAAAAAAGCGCCCCCAGACTCGAGAGTCTGAGGGCCGTTCTTCCGTCTACGTCGCATATTGCGCAGAGAACTTGTGGTGTACGCGAGCGAGAATCTCGTGGTGGATTTCCTCGACGCTTTTCATTCCGTCATCAACGATGACGGTGCAGTTCGGAGAGCAAGTGATCCACTCCCTGAACCCTTCGTGCACGCGATGGTGGAACGCAAGCTCCTCCTGCTCAAGGCGGTCCAGCTTACCACCGCGCGCAATCGCGCGACGCATGCCTTCTTCAGGATCGATCAGAATGACGATCTGGAGATCAGGCATCAGCCCGCCAGTCGCAAGCTTGATCGCCTGCATTCGCACAGCGCGATCACTCATGCCCCGAGCGATAAGCTGATAGGCAAACGTGGAGCCGACGTAGCGATCGCTCACCACCCAGTCACCACGCCGGAGCGCTGGCTGCACGATCTCGCGAACGTGTTGGGCCCTGTCAGCAAGGAAGAGAAAGAACTCGGCGTCGGGATACAGTATGGTGTCCCGCGGAGCAAGTAACACCTCGCGAACTCCTCGGCCAACCGCGGTCCTCGCACCTGGCTCTTTCGTGAGCACGACGTTACGCCCGTAAAAACCCGGGAGAACCGAGGCGAGGCGACGCGCTTGAGTGGTCTTGCCAGATCCCTCCATCCCTTCGAATGTGATAAACGGCATGCGCGCCTCCCCTGTAAAGAACGACGCCCCTCTGGGCGTCGTTCAGTCTAATTGAGATGTGAGAAGAAGGCAACTCTACTTCACTTCGATACCCATTGAGCGGGCGGTGCCTTCCATGATCTTCATTGCGGCCTCTACATCATTTGCGTTGAGATCCTGCATCTTTTTCTCTGCGATCTCGCGCACTTGAGCTTTCGTGACAGAGCCCACTTTTTTCTTGTTCGGCTCGCCTGAACCCTTTTCGAGACCCGCTGCTACTTGGAGCAGGTATGCTGCTGGCGGAGTTTTAAACTCAAGAGAGAATGAGCGGTCGTCATAGATGGTTACGATCACTGGCGTCACCTCACCTGGGCGATCTTTCGTTGCATCATTAAACTGCAAAACGAATTGCTGTAAGTTGATACCCGTTGGACCGAGTGCCGTACCTACTGGAGGTGCTGGCGTTGCGCGGCCACCGGGGATCTGAAGTTTTGCGACTGCTTTGATATTCTTTGCCATGTATACGTGCTTTGCGCGGGAGAAGCATCACCGCACCAAAGCGATAAGCCAAACGAGTATATACTACAACTTCTTCATCTGCAAGAAGTCAAGCTCCACGGGCGTTTCGCGACCAAAGATCGTGACCAATACTTTGACGCGACCACGCTCTGGATCAACCTCTGCAATTTTACCATCGAAGTCTTTGAAGGGGCCGTCGGTAATCTTTACGCGCTCCCCAACCGCGATGTCTACCTGGTACGAAGGCTCCTTTGCGCCAGAGCGAGCGAGGAGGTCGTTCACTTCCGATGCAGAGAGCGGCGTTGGCACCGTGCCAGCACCGATAAACCCAGTCACGTTTGGCGTGTTGCGCACCACGTACCACGATGCATCATTCACGAGCATCTCCACAAGCACATAGCCTGGGAAGATCTTTTCTTCGATCGTTTCGCGCTTGCCGTTACGAATGCGAATCTTTTTCTCTTTTGGAACAAGAATATTAAAAATCTGATCTTCAAAACCCAGCGTTTCTACGCGCTGCTTTAAACTGCGACAGACGTTATCTTCGTAGCCAGAGTAGGTGTGAATGGCGTACCAGCGACGCTCTTCAATGTTTGCTTGCTTTGCCATAGGTTAAGAAACAATAAGCGTGAGGATGTACGCAAAAAGCGCATCCAAAACACCAAGATAGGCAGCCATAACGACGGTAATCGCGACGACAACACCCGTATAGCGGATGACTTGGGAACGGTTTGGCCAACTTACTTTTGCTAACTCTGTGCGTACTTCTTGTAAAAAGGTAGTCATGTCGTGGTAGAGAAAAACGCCCGGGGGCGCTTACAGACAGTAACGATAGCACGTCTGTAAGCGAACGTCAATTCCCTTTTAAATGTCGATATTTTGTACACTGCGCGCGTGAGACTGAATGAACTTCTTACGGGGCATAACATCAGAACCCATAAGAATATCGAAGGTGTGATTTGCCTTTTCTGCGTCGGCAACGTTCACCTGGTAGAGTAACCGGCGCTCGGGGTCCATGGTCGTCTCCCACAGCTGTTCTGCGTTCATCTCTCCCAAACCCTTATAGCGCTGGATGGAAACACCAGCGATTTTATGTTCTCCCGTCGCTTCTTCTTCCGCGGGGGCAGCACCATCAAGAGCCTCAACCTCCCAGCCATCGCCTGCAGCAGCCTTCTTCTTTTTCGCTTTTTCTTTCTCTGCCACCATGGCGCTCATTTCTTTGAGAATGCCGTCGCGCTCTTTATCAGAATACACATAGCGCACCATACTCCCCTTGGCGATGCGGTACAGCGGCGGTTGCGCAATATAGATATGCCCCGCCTCAATGAGTTGCGGGAAGTAACGGTAGAATAGCGTGAGAAGGAGCGTGCGAATGTGCGCGCCGTCGACGTCGGCATCAGTCATGATCACTATCTTGTGGTAGCGAAGCCTCGCGATATCAAACTCTTCAGCGATTGCCGTACCCAGTGCGATAATAAGTGCGCGCACCTCTTGAGAAGCAAGCATTTTATCCAAACGAGCGCGCTCCACATTCAAGATCTTCCCACGCAACGGCAAGATAGCTTGCGTCTTTCGATCACGCCCCATCTTTGAGCTTCCACCTGCGCTATCACCTTCCACAATGAATAGTTCGGATTCTGAAGCGTCGCGACTAGAACAGTCGGCCAGCTTACCTGGAAGCGTCATGCCCTCCAGCGCGCCCTTGCGCAGCACCGTTTCACGTGCAGCCTTTGCGGCCAAGCGAGCCTTCGATGCCAAGATAACTTTTTCAAGAATACCGCGAGCATCGATAGGGTTGCGCTCAAGCCAATCAGCAAGCTCAACGTTTGTTGCAGACTCCACCGCAGTGCGCGCTTCTGTGTTGCCCAGCTTCGCCTTTGTCTGCCCCTCAAACTGGAGTTCTTTTGACTGAATTTTTACTGAGATAACAGCAGTGAGACCTTCGCGCACATCTTCACCTGAAAGGTTGTCATCTTTTTCTTTAAGGAAACCGTTCTTACGCGCGTAGTCGTTCAGCGTACGCGTGAGTGCCGTCTTAAAGCCCGTGAGGTGTGCGCCGCCCTCTGTGGTATGGATGTTGTTTGCAAAGCTGATGTCGCGCGCTTGGAGGTCATCAACATATTGGAGCGCAACTTCCACATAGACATTTTCTTCCTGTTTTGCGGCATAGAAAATATTCTTGTGCTTTGCGTCCATGTCGCGGTTTAAGAAGCCTACATAAGAAACGATACCGCCTTCAAAATAAAACGAGTATGGAAGTACTTGCGGTTCTTTTTCCCCCTCTACCTTCAGTGGCTTGCGCGCATCAATAACGGTGATCTTCACGCCGCGGGAAAGATACGCCTGCTGGCGCAAGTGCGATAGAATTTTTTCTACATCAAAAGCAATCTCTTTAAAGATTTCTGGGTCTGGATCAAAGGTAATCGTTACGCCCGTTCCCTCGGCACTCCCCACGCGACGCACCGCTTTCTTTGGCTTGCCACGCTCGTACTCCTGCTCATAGAGCCCCCCATCACGACGTACCTCTGCTTTTAAGTAGCTCGAGAGCGCATTCACTACTGAGACACCCACACCATGCAAACCACCAGCAACTTTATATGCACCACTGTCGAACTTACCGCCAGCGTGGAGAGTGGTGAGCACTGTTTCAAGCGCGGAGACTCCTGTCTGCTTGTGCTTCTCGACAGGGATACCGCGGCCGTTGTCTGCAACACTCACGCGGCCATTGGGCAACAGAGAAACAGTAATGTCGGTGGCGTGGCCCGCCATCGCTTCATCTAGAGAGTTATCAAAAACCTCCCACACGAGGTGGTGGAGACCATCAGGCCCCGTGGACCCAATATACATGCCAGGACGCTTGCGAACTGGCTCTAAGCCCTCCAGAACATAGATATCCTGGGCGGTATATGAGGAAGTGTTTTTACCAGCCATGTGTGTTCTATTCTACGCCAATAACAAGCGATATTCAACCCTTGCCAGTGCCCAAAAACTACCGCATATCTGCCTTAAAAAGGCTCGCCGTTTCAGCGTAGATTTTTGCCTGAATGGGGTCAATTTCCTCCGTGGTAAGCGTGCGCTCATTACTACGATACACAATGCGGTAGGTGTAGCTCCGACGATCGGCGCCAAACTTCTCTGCGTTCTCGTAGGTGTCGAGGAGTTTCACTTCTTCAACGAGATCACCACCGAGATCACGAATAACGTCAAAATAATTATTAGGAATAAAATCATTCTGTACCACAAATGAGATGTCGCGAGTAATCGGTGGGAATTTACTCACAGGCACAAAGGTGTGGCCAAGCTGTAACTGTGACTTCACGCGCGGATCCGTAGACCACAAGAGTCGGATGTCGGGAAGCGCCATACTAATAATCGCAAGACGCTCCAAGCCAAACCCGAACGCCCATCCCGTGTACACGTTTGGGTCAACATCGAGCTTCTCTAAGACGCTTGGGTGCACAATGCCTCCGCCAAGTACCTCGATCCAGCGATCGCCGACTTTTACTTCCATCTCTAAGCTTGGATGTGTGTACGGGAACGTATCTTCATTGAAACGATATTCGATCTCGCCACCGTAGAGTCCCTTGGCCACTTCAACGAGCGCTTCTTCCAAATCTGCGCGAGAGAGATCTTTCTGCGCCTTGGGTACCATGTACAGTCCGTCCATCTGATGGAAGATGTTCATGTGATTGCGATCGATTTCGTCCTTGCGATACACCTTCCCGTGCGAGAACACGCCGAACGCTTCGTTCTTGGCGATACGTTCACGCACTACGTCAGACGCAAAATAGTAGTACCACATCACTGTAGTGTGCGTGCGCAGAATATGGGTATCCGTTACGTAGTAGGTGTCCGAGCGACTCCGTGCGGGATGATTTTCGGGAAAGTTAAAGAGGTCAAAACTAATATCCGCACGTACAACTTCTGGGACTTCAATGCGGTCAAAGCCTTGAAAGTAGGGGCGTGCCACGATGCGGTTCACTAGCTCTGCGATAGGGCTTTCAGGCGTACGCGAAAGATCCGGCATGCCTAAGTAGCGCTTGAGACGCTCCCCGTCCGCGTCGCTTCGTGTTTGTAAATCGGTACGTAGCTTCTGTTCCTCGGAACGATCTATCTGAATGTCTACGCCTTGGGTGCGAGTGATAAGTAATGACATACGTGTAATATGTGCGAGTGTAGCACAGCACAAAACGCTCTGCATCTTGACCTCAACTAGAAAAATTGGTATTCCTATCCCTTAGAGGAGGCCGCATGCATACCGAGATCAGAGAAGGCGTTCGTCTCTTGGTGATCAACCCGAACATGCCCATGTTCGGCGAGGTGTTCGTTGTGCGGGTACTGCCACTCGATGGCCCAGAAGTCGCTCTGTGCGTTCGAGAAGGTGCCGGAAGCAACGCCCCGAAGCTACAGTTCTTGTTGCCCAACAGCGGGCACTGGCACATGGATGACGTCATGATCGTTTCCGCACACCAGCTGCCGCCTGACGACCGAGCCACTCAAGCGCTCAAGGACGTACGGGCTACATTCGTTCCGTGGTGGGAGACGATCCGCGCATACGACCGGTCGCCCGAGACCCTGCAGTCGCGCAAAGCGTACCAGGAACGCATCTTGCAGCAGGTGTGGAGCTGGTCAGAAAAGAGCGCCTCATGAGCGCCCCACAACAGTTTGGGATCATCACTGATCCCGACAACGAGTTCTTCGGGCAGCCCTGCATGATCACCAGGGTTACGCCTGCGGGCTGGTGTACGGTGCGAGTCGGAAACCATGAGATGCGCCTGCAGGAGCACACCTGTATCGACGCTCCCGAGGTGCCTCAGGTGATGCGGGTCGCCTCGCCGGAGAATCGCGCCCTGCCGCTGGAACGGGTGCTCAGCAGCATGCGCGGACCGCTCACTCACTTCGCGGCACGCATTCGGCGCAGCAGTGATCCCATCGCCGAACGCCAGACAGCGCGCGGCGAGTTCATGAAGATGCTCTTTTCCGCAACTAAGAGTACGTAGCCGAGACGGCAGAAGAAGTCCAGCCCCGCAACGCATCGCGGGGCTTTTTCTTTGTTCGAAACTAGCTATAAAAACAAACATGGCCCGTTGAGAGCCATGTTTGTAATCTGCGCGGGCGGCCGGATTCGAACCGGTGACCTCTTCCGTGACAGGGAAGCGCTCTAACCAGCTGAGCTACGCCCGCAATCCTGTAGCCTATATAGGGTACTTGGTTTTAAAACAAAATTCAACTTCCCTCAAAAGAAAAGGCCAGCGCCCACCTACACCCCCCCCGCCCTACGAACGCGGGAGAATGCAGATGAAACGCTGGCGGAAACGACCTCGACGCTCACCTTTCGAGCTCTGGATGCCATAGAAAGTAATCGATCTCTCGTTCACCATCCATGGTTATTGAGTGCTCACGTGGCACGCCTTCGGCGCTCATGTTACTCACGGCTCGATCTTCGCCGACCACGAAACCAATGTGGCTGTGACGAGATCCATCTTGGTAGGGACGCTCCTTCCACACAATCACGCTTCCTACGCGTGGAGTGTCGCTGCGCTCCCACCCAGAAGCTTGAAGATCGCGAACTGTGCCGGAAACGGTTGCGTGCCGGTCTTTCACCAGCCCCCACAAAAGGAGGACCGATGACACGAAAGTTGCACACGCGAGATTGCCATCATCGGCGATGTCTCGCGTTTCTCCATCAACCTCAGCGAAAAGGTTCCGGAACATGTGATTCTCCCCACGGGCCGCGTTGCGGATCATGGCGAGGTAACTTTGGGTACGCAGAAGCTTTACACTCATAGCACGCATGGTAGCAGACTTTCCCCTTCTCGCACAAGAAAACGAAAGGCCCCCGAATTGTTGGGGGCCTGTGGCCGCACGCTCGTCTATCGAACGCGCGGGAGTGAGCACGCAAGCTTCACGCGGGAGAACCGCGCAGCGTGCGTCTGCGAATCCTGTGCAAGAGCTGTGTCGGGCCAGCGGTTTCCCGGCTCACGGAACTGCATGAGCCATAGGGCGCGCTGTTCTGCGGGAGTAAGTTCTTTGTACTCCCAGCTGACACCCGTGCGTGACATGAGCCCCTCTGCGTTGTGCAAGTGAGCTAAGCCGAGCACGTGCACCAACTCGTGGACCAGCGTGTGTGCATCGAAGTATTCTGGTCGAATCTCGATGAACCCCTCCGTGATGGCGTTGCCATCCATCACGGCCCACGCCCACCCCGCAACGGTGTCAGGGATGTTGGTCGTGATGTAGATGTAGGCTCGCGCCGCGCCTTCGGGCATGTGCTGTTCGGGGTGACGCTCCACCAACTTGATCCACGGAACGAACCGCTGGAGATATGCGATTGCTCGCGTGAGCGCCCGTGGGTCACGCACAGCATCCGTTGGGTCCATGACGGTGATCACCATCACGTCCGCCGTGGGGCGCGTGAACGGCTTCTCCGCTTCATTCCCAGCAGTGCGATAGAACAGCTCGTAGAGTGTCATGAGCTCGTTCTCGTCGCCCGTCGGAACGAGCTTCACAGTTGCACCATCCGTCGGCGCGACTGCCGTGCGCGGAAGAAATCCCACCGCATCCGCGATGAAGAGACTCTCCGCGGGAACCGCCACTTGTGCACCGGCACCGATCACCACATCGTGCGCATCGCGCACGTACGCCGTCACACTGCCGCCCCCTCCCAAGGCAGCCGCATCACGGAACTTGAGGGTTGCATCCTCTGCGAACGCAGAAGACGTAACGAGAACCGCGACCACGATCAAGCGCATTTCCCTGCCTCCGTGCTACATATTATGCATTAAAAACAAAGAATTGCAAGAAGCTCAAGATTCTTTTGTAAGTCCCATTTTGATACGACGCTTTTCCAGGTTCTTCGGATCCTTCACGGGAAGCATCTTAAGTGTTCCGTCTGGTAGGCGCTGGCGCTGTGTCCCATAGAATTGTAGCTCTCCCCGATTGATAAGAACGCGGTCTGTAAGGTGCGCTTTTTCGTTTGGTTCAAAATCACAATGCTTGAGACACTGCTCTTGGAGCTTGGCATCGTGCATGATGTGCTGCACAAGTAAAAAGAATGCCTTCATCGCCTCTGCGCCAACCATCTTCTGTGTTGGATACCCGTATTCTTTGATAATCTGGCGCACGTTCTGGTAGTGAAGCGTGTCTATGGCGTAGATAAGATAGTTCGTCAGCTCCTTCCCGGGTTTTGATTGAAGACGCAAATCCTGCTCAACCGCTGCCATTTCTAATATATAACGTGTGAGCGATTGTTTTTGTTGTACGGTAAGTTTTTTAGGCATGTATGTGAGCCTAAGGATACGCTCCATTTCACAAAAGAAAAGCCGGGCACAACGGGCCCGGCTGGGTGACTTCTGGGACAACTAGTCTTCCTCGATGGGCTCGATCTCCTTTCCAGCTTTCCAGACCAGTAGTCCGAAATCTTCATCGGGCATTTTCGCCATTTCTCCCTGGGGGTTGCCGAAATACTCGATGTAAAGCCGCAACCACGCGGGCGAGATCGTTAAGTATCTGTCTCCCCACGTCGAGGCGGGTTTCGCCGCATCAAACATTTTCTTTCCGAGGATTGCTTTCGTATCAGATGATGCCGCGAGCACTTCCTCGAACTTCTCCCACAATGCTTTGTATTCTAATTGCTTCATAGTGCCTCCCTTAGATTGTTATCTTGCCAAAATTCCCAACAAATTGCCAATAACGTCAGCAACCTGCTGTTGCGTCGCTTCTTTATGAGCTGCATCCGCTGCGCGAATACCGCTCCGGAAACCCTCTTTATGCTCTTCTGAAAGAGGAGTTGATGTTCTCTCGGTCGCACGGACGCCCGCTTCTATAATCTCATCAGCCTGCAGCTCTTCTAGGCTATCGAGCTGTTCGCTTTGTGTTTTTGCCGCATCTAGTTTTTGCATAGCATCGAGAGTGCGCTGACGTACTGCAAGGGCTCTTTGTTTCTTTTCAGATTCAAAATCAGTCACCAAAGCGTCAAACTGAGTCATACTTGCCGCAATAGCATCATTCACTGCCCCTGGGCTCGATTTTACATCTTCAAGAGTTCGCGCGATCAGCTTTCCGATCTCATCTCCCCTCACATTGACAAACGAGAGCATGTCTAACCCCTTTCCAGCAACACCCACCACTCGCTTTCCGCGCTCTGAAGTAACCTCTTTTTCTACCTTACTAGCAAATTTGTTAAATGTTTCGAAGAATGACATGGAAATATACTGCAAAGTATATGCGCCCCTTCTGGCCGCGCAATATTGCATTTTTTAGAACTTGTGCTTTAATAGTCTCAGTTCCTTCTTTTGGGTAGGGTTTGACCGAATCTACATCCACTCTGGACGTAGGGCTCAGAAGAGATCGTGAGGAGATACGGAAATGCTGCGCAAGAGCCGCAGGAGCAACGACACCGCCACCGACCAGGGCAACGGTGCCAACGGCAACAACGGCGACGTGGTCTGCACCTCGGACGCCCAGGATTAGCAACGTGCCCGCCTTCGAAGAGTCTCCAGAGCACGCGCCGACGGATTGCGATCCGCCGACATCCGTGACATCGGACGACTAGCGGAGCTAACCAGATGCACATCGACATCCACAATCTCGCCGATCCGGGGCATCATCTTCCCGACATCACGTCCGAACTCCCCACCGACTTCAAGCCCACGCTCTGCGACATCCGTCCCCAGTAGGGGCCAGTCCTCCCGCCCGCGGTATGCACTACATGCATAGCGCGGGCTTTTATTTTTTGATAAACACCCTTCCCTCTCCACTTAGAAACTTTTGGTAGGTGCGCATGAGCATCTCGGTATCCATTTGTTCTGCGATAGCTAAAAGTTCAGAAAATGCAGGCGGCTCGTCAAAGAATTTCATGAGTTTCTGCATCTTTGTGAGAGTGCCAGGATGTTCCGCGAGAGCACGGCTCGTAAGCCCCTTAAACTGTGATGCGAGCCATGCCACATCTTCGTGTGGTATTTGTACAGCGAGTTCTTTGATAACGTTTTGTGCAGCGCTAGCGGCCTCTTCTGGATGTTGTGATGGACCATCTATAAAGAAACAGAAGGCGTTTCCGAATATCTCATGATATGCATTAATTTCATATGCAAGCCCACGCTTCGTTCTAAGCTCGTTATGCAACAAAGAAGAATAACCGACGTTAAGGCGGTGGCGTAAAAATTCAAGCGCAACAAATTCTTCACGCGAGGGCTTCTCTAAAGATGGATACGCCACCATCCAAAACGGCATTTGCCCATTCACAGAAATAGATGAGCCGCTGCCTGAGACTGTGATAGGTGGCAACTTTGGAAGAGCGAAGGCTCCTGATGCTGGCCATACTTTAAATGTGTCTTCGACTTGCGCCCGCGCTTCATCCGCTGAAATGCCGCCAACAATGAGTAGGGTTGCGTTTTGTGGGACGATCATGCACCGCCAATATGCAATAAGGTCTTCACGAGACGCCCTTCCTATGGCCTCTAAGTTGCCGAGAGAATTGAGCACGGAAGGGTGTCGAGAAAACAACACTGCTACAGCTGCATCATAAAACATCCTGTAGGTGTTTGCTTGAGATCTCGCAAATTCCTCGCCAATAACTTTTTTCTCATTTTCAAGCACCGCTGGATCTATCAGTGAATCAGTGACGTCGTCTCGCACAATATTTAGTATAAGAGGAAGGTCATCTCGAGCTCCCTGCATAACAAAGGTAAGGTGAGTAGCTCCTGTATTTGCAGTAACAAGCGCCCCAATGCGGTCTATCTCCTTTCCAATTGCCATACTTGAGGGACGGGCCTTCGTGCCTTTTAGAAGCATGTGCTCAAGCAGGTGCGCATATCCCTGCTGGTCCTCTTGCTCATAGGCGCACCCTGCCCGAAATACGAGATTCATTGTTACCACTGGCGCATCTGGTTGCTCTAACACACCAAGCCGCATGCCGTTTGTGAGAGTTGTCCAAGAAAAATCACGAGTCATTACCCTAGAGCATACACGAAGATTAGTGAAAAAGAAAAGCGCCGAAGGGGTGAACCTTCGGCGCAGTGGCAAGAACGGGGCGGTATCACATCGCCCCGCGATCACCAGAAAGAACGAGAGAGAGAGTAGGAACGGGTCAGTGAGACAATGGGCAGTCGATCTCGACGACGGAGTGCGTCGTCGAGAGTGCGGCTGTGACGTCTCGGTCATTGTCCGGGGCACTGGTCCCCGGCCGACGACGGAACATCATGCGAAGGATGTAGCGCTCGGACGCACTGAGGGTTTGGCGCGTGATAACCCTGTCCCCCCTCATGATGTCATCAGGGCTCACGGAATGCCCGAGGCCGAGTCCGTGTCCGATCTCGTGGCACGGCACGTTCAGAGAGAAAATGACAGTGCCCACGAATCGGATTCTGGAAGCAGAGACGATGTTCCCAGAAAAAGTATTCCCAGTACTCCCAGAAGCAACCCCGGCAAGAGCTGGATCAATGAGAAGAGCGAACTGCACGCCCGCCCCACCAACCGAAACGCTCGCCCTCTGGGTCGCAGTCGTCATCTCACCAGCGCACGCGTTGATGACATTCATCGCCTGCGCGTCTGCAGAGATTTCCGCAGACGGAGCGAGTCCGACGTTGCCAGCCGCTGGACGCGACAGGCGACGACCAGGGACCCACTCATTGTACACGAGAGCATCGATGTACTCCCCAGACACCACGGTGGTGTTCCAGAGGTACACGTTCCACGGGTTCTCTCCGCGGTACACCGTGTTGTAATCACGATGGCCGGGGGCGGAGACATCCACCGCATCGCCCGAACGGAGCGACACGGAGACCTCGCCACTGGCGCTCGTCGTCACGCGACCCGCAGGGGTCGCGATGGACGCGCCACCGGAGATCGGCATGTCATCCCAGCCGCTGAAAACGCGGACGGAAACGGTTTGCGCCGAAGGCGTCGGCGTTGCCGTCGGCTCCGTGGTGGGGCTCGACGGGCTCTTCCCTCCACACGCGGCAAGCGTGAGGGAGAGGATGAGAACGAACAGCGCGTTGATGCGCATGGGATTCCCTCCTTACCGCCGTGAGGCGGAATTGAGAAAAAACCCTTCTCTCGGATGTAGTTCTTGTTGTTAGGGTACTATGTATATTATAACACAAAAAAGAGCGTTTTAGCAAGATGCCTCTTTTGCATGAAAAAGCCCCATTTCTGGGGCATTTTCATGCTGACACACTACCGTGGTAGTACTTCCTTCCACTTAGGAAGCGGGAGCGTCTCTACGGTGATATTCTGGCTTGCAGGCGTTGCGGGACAGGTGTACCCCTCGCCATCTGCCACTTGCATGGTTGCGGTATAGGTTCCCTCTGCAGAGTACGCATGCGTGGTGGTGCCCAAGTTCGCACCGGGGCCAGCGCTTGCACCGTCACCGAATGTCCATTCCCACGAAGCACACGCTTGCGGGTTGCCGCCGCCGTTGTAGCACACCGCTTGTGAAGTAAACGTTACGCTCTGGTTAATGCGCGGACTTTGGGGCGTTGCAGTAAAGGTTGCGCTGGAAGGATACTGGTGCTGAGGCGAAGACCATGACTGTTGGTTTACTGCACATCCAGGGCCAGTACAGAGCGACATGTTCGCATAGCTTGAGACGAGGCCACCCGCATCCCACGTACGCACACGAGCGTAGTATGTTCTGTTAAACGTGAGATCGCCTTGCGGAATACTGTATGATGTTGCCGAAGAAGACACTTGGCCAGAGTCATGGTTCACACTCGTGAAGCCGACACCGTCATCTATCTGCACTTGGTAGGCACTCTGTGTATCGCTTGAATCATTAAATGTCCACGAGACAATCCCTCCGGGACCAAGGGCGCAGTAATCCGGCTCAGTGAGGCGCACGCTAGAAACGGTTGGCGCGCTGTTTGCAGCCACCGTCACCGTAACGCTATCTGCAACACCGTTACAAGTGAGCGTATAGGTGCGCGTACTGGTAAGAGCGCCCGTAGACTCACTCCCACTGGTTGGCTTGCTTCCCGACCACGCGCCCGATGCCGTACAGGAAGAAGCGTCACTCGTACTCCACGAAAGCGTGGCGCTAGCACCATTTTGGATACTACACGAGTTTGCGCTATTACAGAGAATGTCTACCGTTGGTACGGGAGCGTAGGTGAGCGTCCAAGACAATGTTTCGGTAACGCTTGCATCATTGCTGCGCGTTTGCGTTGCACTTGGTGAAACGCTTTGGAGCGTGTACCCGTTGCCATCTCCAGCAGACAGTGTGTAGTCACCCTGCCCCGCAAGCGCGCCACCGCCCGATGCATATGACCCCGTTCCCGAAAGTGGGCATTCGCTGTTTTTGTTCGTATCCGGGCACGATACACTCCACGAACCACCGTTGATAGGGTTGCCGGCCGTATCTTGTACGCTCACTACAATGTTTACCCATTTGGTTGTTGGAGCGTTGTATTCATCAGGATCAGCCGCATTGTCACATCCGGGATCGGCTAAATCTGTTAAACCGTCGTCGTCATTATCAAGAGTATCACCACATTGTTCCGGTGGCGCTTGAACTTCTACCCCCTGCACCGTTACCGAAAGATATTCGTATTCTTGTATATCACTCCAACATTCCGTGATGAACGTGTTATCGCCGGAGTTTAGCGGGATATTATTTTCTCTAAACGTAATGTTGGTTGCTCTATCAAGCCGATCTACCGACCCGCCCGGCCACGAGCCCGTGAGATAGACAAACCAGTCACCCCCGCCACTACCAGCCCCGGTAACTAGATTTGCTTTAGAATCATTTGAGTGAGGTGACACATTCTGCACACAATTCATAGGACAGAGGTTTGTGGGATCGTAAAACTGACACACCACATAGAGCACCGCGGACGCGGTAAGCGGCACACTGATTGCGATAACCGCGGATATAATAAAAAAACGAAGTGCGTTCATAGGTTTAGCGTTGGATAAAAATAATATAGGCGCTGGATTGGGATTCTATACCCGTCACGGTAACATCGATGGATTGCGCCATACGTGTCGCGCGGATAGTATGCGCGCCGTTGCGCTCTTCGTCGCTGGTGATGTTCCACTCTGAATTTTTCAGGAACATACGATACGCCGCGGCAAGACGCTCTGGTTCGTCTTTTGTTGTTGTGCGGACCCACAGCGGCTTGTAGTTGTCTGGGTATACTGGATCTACCAACGCGCCACCACCCGTTACCTCTGGCATGGTGCCGAGCACGACATACGGAGGCATGCCGTTGGGCATGTTGCTCTTTGAAGCGGCGGAGATCTCTGGCAGTTTTATAGAAAAAGAATACGTCCCCGGCTTCATGTCACCACCCGAGCGGGTCGTGAAATACGCGACGACGATCACCGCAAGAAGTACTCCTGCACCACTCAATAACGTACGACGTGATTGCATGTCCATGTGCCTCTATTGTATCACTCTTGGCGCGCGCATTGCTGTTTCTGTGTGGATAAAGAAAGGCCCCCAATAGGGCTTATTGACCTATCCAGTGTTTGTTGTATAATTGATTTCCTAAGGAGGTAGACATGCGGGTGAGGGCGTTCTTTCCCTGGCAGAAGAAGGATGACGTGGTGCACACGGTCGCCCGGACGCTGGCACTGCGCCACTGGCGCCTCATGAGGCGCCACGTTTCCGGGCGTAAGTGGAAGCTCGTCGCCATCGAGGCGACGAGTCTGCGCGACGCCGTCATCGTTGCACTCAAGTCGTAAGGCCGCTGACAAAATCGGTGGCCCATGGTTCCGCTTCTTGACGCTTGCCGCTCTCTGCGACAAGCGTCT
>ERZ1292623.155-Hain-H51-01um-R1-155-length-75741-cov-19_pt1 | contig 75741 bp, 81 predicted proteins | sample MGYA00564398_ERZ1292623 | MGnify/ENA primary metagenome ERZ1292623 (study PRJEB36523, sample SAMEA6512633) | groundwater metagenome | collected 2019-01-07 | study: AquaDiva: Metagenomics assemblies of 32 groundwater samples
TTCGGAGAGAACCAGCTATTACCAGATTCGATTAGCTTTTCACTCCTTACCACAGGTCATCCGATAGTTTTGCACGGCTAACCGGTTCGGGCCTCCATCCCCCTTTCGGAGAACTTCACCCTGCGCGTGGCAAGCTCATCTGGCTTCGGGTCTTTAGCAAACTACGAGCGCCCTATTCAGACTCGGTTTCCCTGTGACTCCGTCCTCTCGGACTTAGTCGAGCAGCTTGCTAAAACTCGTTGGCTCATTCTTCAATAGGCACGCCGTCACGGTCTGCACGCTATGCAGAAAAATAATTCCGCACAAAGTGCAAACCGCTCCGACTCCTTGTAGGCATATGGTTTCAGATCTATTTCACCGCCCTTCCGGGCTACTTTTCACCTTTCCCTCACGGTACTTGTTCACTATCGGTCTAGAAAAATATTTAGACTTGCCAGTTAGTTCTGGCGGATTCCACCGAGCTTTTCGTGTCCCGGTGTACTTGAGAACAGAAACAAAGAAGATTTTTTATTTTCACCTATGGGACTATCACCCGCTAGGGTTGAGCTTTCCAGCTCATCGGGCTAACAAAAAATTTGATAACTTCTCTGCTATAAATAGCACGTCTCTGCCTCGCAACCCTCACAGTATTGCTACTGTAAGTTTAGTCTTCTCCGCGTTCGCTCGCCGCTACTGACGGAATGCATGTTTGTTTATTTTCCACCTGGTACTGAAATGTTTTACTTCCCAGGGTACGCTCTTGTGTATTACTACACGAAGTCAGTAAATTTTATCTACTGGGGTTTCCCCATTCGGACATCTTCGGATCAAAGGTTGCTCGGCACCTCCCCGAAGCGTATCGTCGCCACGCCACGTCCTTCATCGCTTTTTCTAGCCAAGGCATCCACCATACGCCCTTTAAATTTCCTATTAGGAAATTTAAAAACCGCCATAATTCTAAAATATCCATTACTCATGGATAAAAAAATAGAATCGTTATTACTTATCCGTCATCAATCATGCAGTATGAAAAATGACAAATTTCCTACATTGCTTACTTACTTGTTTGATATTTCATTTTCAAGGTATCGGTCGTCCTGAAAATAAAAAACCGCTTCATTAAGCGGCTGTAACACACTCCATACTGGGGTGTGGCTATGGCCGCGTATGTAAGAGTTTATTATTTGTAATCATTCGGTAGTGCGTATAAGTATACTTACTGCCAAAAATAAGTCAACACTATGTACAGTTAACCATATGGGGTGACAGTTGTGATAGATTGGGGTGACAAAGGTTAACTATTAACAATTTTACGGCCAAAATCGCAAAAGCGACCTTTCTCAAGGTCGCTTTTTTACGATAATTTGTAAACTTCTTAGTTATTCTTTTTCTAAAATGTTTGATGTGGTCCTCTCAATCCAGTGTTGCGCGACTTCTTTGCCACCAAGACCAAAAGCAAGACCGAGGGCAAGGGCTGTGCCGGCAAATACAGCCATAACGATTGTTTGGATAAGAGCTGGAGCGATGCCGAGATTAAAGAGCGCGGTCAGAAGGGCAAAAATCCAAATTGACCACTTGGTAATGCGTCCGAGAAGTTCAGCTGACTTTACATGAGCGGCGCGTGAACTGGCGACAACTAATTTCTGCATGACATTCGCGACAATCACCGCCACCATCAAGATAAGAACGGCAATAATAACTTGTGGCAAATAGCCAACGACATCCTTCAGAAAATTTGTGACCTGATTCAAGCCGAGAACATCAAATGACGCAATCAAGAAAACGACAATAACAAACCATTTAACCAAAGCCCCGACAAACATGCCGGAATTTAAGTTGTGGCCTGCGCGTTTGACGACATCTTCAAGACCGGCGCTCTTGAGAGCGGCATCAATCTTCAAAGACTTGAAAATACTTTCTACGAGCTTCTCGACAAGGGCGGCTAGCACCCAGCCGATAGCAAAAATGATAAGGGCAATGATCAGGTTCGGCACAAAGCTCGCAACACCATACCATACACCCTGGAGGGAGCGAGAAAAAACATCGCCCCAATTCTCAATAAAGATCATGTGATTATGATTAAAATAATAAATTTCCTTATAATACAACCATTATACCATGAATAGACATCCACAAGCAGGAGCTGTGGATAGGAAATAGAGAGACAACCCGCCCAGAGAATGTGTGCAAATACTGATTAACAACTGAGAGACTATATAATGTGGTAGTTTAACTAATACCGTGATTGCCTTTTGTTAATCAGTATTTGCACACATTCTCTGGGCGGGTCGTTTATCACTGTGCCTCCACTCCTAGACGATCAAGTAACGTAATATGTGGATAATCTAAGATATCCTTAATCAACCGATCATGTATTCCCAAACGATATTCAAAATCTGGAGTCTCAAAGGCGGAATAAGCAATCTCTTTCCCTATCTCTGATTCAATAATTTTTATAATAGACTCTATTTTATTCAGATTTAGATCTTCTCCAACAATCAATAAATCAACTCGTGAATCCCAACTTTGGATAAAAACACCGGATGCTATGAGCAATTTGATACGACCAGCATTTGTAAACCGTCGTGAAAGAGACTCATCCGCACTCAAACTAGCCACGGTCAAAAGATTTTTTAGCGAGTCAAGATACGGAAATTTATCATCAAGAATGTATCCTGGGCCACGAAGTTTTTTGAAAATAATCTTCTCTCCCTGTCTGGCCTCAACACTTTTCAAAACCTGTTTGCGCTTTATAATCCCCGCTTTTGCTAAAGTGCCGAGCTCCCTTCTAACGGCAGTTGGCGCGGATCGTGTCCGATAAGCAAGTTCTTTTGGTAAAAACGGCGTGGTTGCGTTAAAAAGAAACTGGCGGAGCAATTTAACCTTGGTTTGATTACCGAATAGGGCGATGAGAGTTTCCATGATGAATATTTATAGTATAAATTGTATTCTAGCAGAAAGCGGCTGGAAAGGAAGTGAACTAAAAAAACAACAAAAAGTACATGTGTTTTGATTGCCGAGGACTGTTTGAGCGACTAGAAATTACTTAATAAAAGGCGAATGTCGTTGGAATCACCAAAACTTTGCTTTGAGTGATTCCTGAGCCTTTTATTTAGTAATTTCAGAAGCGAGTTCCGCAGGCACATCAAAACACATGTACTTTTTGTTGCTTCTTAGTCCTTATCCTCACTTCAACTCCACTTTACCTCCAGCGGCCTCAACTTTCTTTTTGAATTCATCAGCTTCCTCCTTCTTCATACCATCCTTGAGAAGAGCTGGGGCGCTATCAACAAGATCTTTGGCTTCTTTAAGGCCAAGTGCCAAAACTTCTTTGACTACTTTGATAACAGCAATCTTCTGTTCACCAACAGCAATCAAATGAACTGCGAATGTGCTCTTTTCATCACCAGCCGCAACGGTAGCGGCAGGAGTGGCAACCGTAGTCGCTTGAGCAGAAACACCGAATCTCTTTTCTAACAACTTGACCAATTCATTAAGGTCAAGGACTGACATCTTTTCAATTGATTCAACAATTGACTTAAACTTTGCAGGAATTTCTACGGGTGTATTTGTTTCCATATTTTTATTTAATACTAAGTATCTTGGGTTTTTAATTTTGGATTTGTCTAGGATTTAGGATCTCATGCTTTTAGACTACCTTATTCTTTCCAACTTGATCAAGCGCGATAACTAACCCTTGAATAGGCGAATTTATAACATTGACGAACATACCATAAAGAGTCTGAAGTGGTGGGATTGAAGCAATGGCAATCATCTCATCTTTGGTGGTAAATTTGTTTTCAAACACACCGCCAATGATAGCGACCTGATCCTTGTGAGTCTTTTGGAATTCATAAACCCCGCGCGCCGGAGCGACGAGGTCGGCTCCATACGCGAAACCAAATTCGCCAACAAGCTCCACGGCTGTTCCTTCATACTTTTTGTTCCTGAGCGCCAAAGAAGTCAAAGACTTCTTTGCGACAAAAAATCCCACGCCTTCTTTTTTCAAAGCGCGACGCATTTTGGTGGCCTCTTCCAATTTGAGACCATGAATATTCACGAAAACCAGGGATTTCGCGCCACCCATGATTGTCCCTAATTTCTCAATAATTTCTTTCTTTTGTGTTTTTGTGCGTGCCATTTTTTAAGTACCAAATCTAAAATTTGGAATTTTATTCATTTTTATCGACCACGGCCTGAAGAGAGTATAACCTCGGAAGGTCTTCTGTCTGAATCAATCAGACTGCCTTCTGTCTTAAGCCTTGCGAACAAATTAGCATAATCGGACAAAAGACGCAACCTACTTGGCTAGTTGGCTAGGGTAGGCCTTGCCACCTATTCATATTGAGCGATAAATATATCAATTAGTTCAATTATTTGATTCTTTTGGTCAATTGATAATGATCCAGACTTTTGAATAATAATTCTTTTCTTTAATCTTTCAGTATTATCAATCACTCTCTTGTAATCTCCATTTTTTACCAGACCCTCCAAACGATCAATCCTTCTGACTATGTCCTTGGAAAGTTTTGTCGTTCCAATAAGTTGAATAACGGTATTCTTGAGCGATTCCAAAAAAGTTATCGGATCAAGCGTTGATTCAGGATTGGCTACAATGTCCACCGAACCATCTCCGTCCACATCTATCGTGAGCGCGGAAGTAGACGAGGCGATTTTCACTGGAATTGCCGTGCCAGAAGAATTACTCGTCACTGTACTTGAAGCGATCATCAGTGGCGTCGTCGGCAATGAACTATATTCCGCGCTATCCAATACTTCTCCGCCTTTAATCCTCTCCACTTGATAGGTAAACTCTCCAACACCCACGCCACGAATGTTCACATTATATTTTTGGCCAGAATCATCGGGTAAAGTGACATAAGTTTCGTATTGATTTTCATCATCATAAATTCTAAAATTACTTCCAGGAATTTTCGTCTCATACATTGTATAAAGTCCCTCTTCCACATCTAATTCGAGCGAGGTCGGGGTTATGCCAGTATGATTGCCGTACTGGTCATAAACATGAAGATCTACGGGAGAGTGTGTGCTCAAAACAAGGAAAGTGTCTTCTTTACTATAATCTGGTTCGCCGATAGTCACATTTGGTATCTTGGAAATTTCATTTTCAATTGCTTTATAGTCACGGTTTGGCGAATCAACACCGATAATATTTTGAATGGCGCTCTTAGTTGCCTGTGATTCTAAAATATTAGAGTGATTAATATTCTCGCGTTCCAAGTTGGATTCCGCCTTCAAGTCTATGGCGGTGGTAGTGCCAGAATTGAAAGTCGCGCTCGGAACAACCACCGTCCCGTCGCCAAATGAAGTCAAGCTGGAATTATATGATTTATTTGAATATATAATACCTTTGGTCGTATCTTTCCCCCATCCAACTATCGCCCATCGAGCAATATTTGTCGGCCAGACAAATGGATCAAGTATTCCATGAATAATTTCTGCGGCAGTCATCAATATAGAATTTGCCCGCGAACTTATAAATGAATTCTGCGCGACCGATGAATCAATCGGGCTTGTGGTGGGACTAGTAGCTCCGCCCGCATAAGTGATTGTCGGGCTAAAAATTTTGGTAAAATATTTGGCTGAAGGCAGAAGCGAATAGGCACTGGCCATATTCAGACCCAATTCTTTGGCCACACTTTGTTTCAAAATAGCTCCATAACCAATGGATTGACTATCACCGTGTAACAAAGCCAATATCGCTTGCGGTGTCCCTAAATATGGAACTGCCACGGAAATTACAGAGTCAATCAGATTTTCTTTACCTAAATCTTGCAAGGTTTTAACTAAATATTTTGCAACCAAACCACCATTGCTGTGCGCGATCAAAGTAACTTTTTTTGTTTTAGATCGCGAAGCCAGATCTTCAACGGTCTCAATCAGAGAATCAGTGGTCGTCGCTCGATTCTCACGCCCCGCAACCACCTCAACTATTGACTTACGCCAGTCATAGCCAAAGGACTTCCATTCTGAAATCGTCCCGTTTTCAGAGATACCATCCAGATAAGTCATAAATGACCTATATATGTCCACAATTCCTAGCGCCTTGTCTATTGGTCCGCCAGTATATATAGACGAATCGGTGCTGGATCCATTTGAGTCTAAAAACAATTTCCTAACATCGTCGTTTCGGTTTGGCTCCCAAAGCTGATTGATTGAAGATCCCATACCAAGCAGACCAGATTCTGGTCTATACAGACGACTAGCCTCAAGACCTGGAATAAATAATATGCTTGAGCAACAAGCAGAGATGTCAGTTGAAAAATCCGGCTCTTTGATTAGCCAAGGATCATAGGAAATTGGACCAGACAAAATACTGGCGGTTGAGGAACTAACGCTTGAATAAATCGGACCATCTGGACTTCCCCACCAATTATTTTCGGCATTTATTGTATTTGAGCTGACATTCGCAATCGCGTATCTACCGTTATTTTTTATAATTGAATTTTTTATAAATAATGATGTCGGCGGTTTTCCCAAAGCGTCTTTCAGAATAATGACGCCATCATTGGCGTTGTTTTTTATTTGACTATCAACAATATCAACATCACTACTCCAGATATACAACCCCGCGCCGGTTGAATTTGAAAATGTTGAAGTGGCTATCTTGGCGTGTGACCAATACAAAATTAGACCCGGTCCATTAGTCGTCATGTCAGTATAAGCGACATCGGCGCTGCCATTATAAATATGAATCTTATCTATACCCCCTACTTTCACATGTTCATTAGTAGTACCGTTAATTTTAATAGTGCCATCAGTAACATAAACCGCGGTTGACATATTCAATCGTTCCGGAGCCAAACTAATCGTCACGCCCGACTCAATCGTTAGGGTATGTGGCCCATTTATAAATACATCTCCACTCAATATGTACGGACTGGCGCTCTTTGTCCAAGTTACATCAGTATCAAATGTCCCGCTGATAATAGTCCCAGCTGGGACAGGTGTCTTCGCTTGAGCGATATTAATCATGCTTGTAAATGTCAAAAACCCAACTACAAGACCAGAAAAAATAATATAAAATATGTTTTTCATTGCATTAATCAGTTACGAATCTAATAATGCAATTAGCGTATCAGAGTGAAATCAAGAAATAATAAAGATTTGATCAAGATTTGATCAAGATTCTAAAATGTGTCAGAACTTGAGGTAGAGACCAGGTCTCCACCTTATACATTAAACCCAAACTTCCCAACTAAATAAAGGAGAGTAAAACTACAAAGGAGAATGACCACAAACCCGATAAAGAACTTGAAAAAGCTTTTATCAAATGGGTTTATCATGGGGATATTATAACACAATTTTTCCTTGACTTTAAGAATTATTTTGGTATTATATAACTACAACGAAGGTCTGTGACAAATCCACCTTATGGGGAGAGACTAGAAATAGTCTATCAGTAACCTTGACCACCCACCTTATGGTGGGTGGTTTTGTCTACGAATGAATATTTATGTTTTTCTTTATTATTAGATCAAATAATTTCGATATCAATTCTTGAGGATTGTCATTATATATTCTCACTACAGATTTCTCTATATTGATGATTTCATTTTGCACAATATTTTTATTGTGTATTTGTACATAAACAAGCGCAAAACTGGAATGGGCGGAGGTTTTGTGTACACCCGATTCGTCTATATAGACAAAATGTTTTATTTTTTCCATCTCTTTACCCTATCACCTCGAAATCAAGAAATGATAAAGAAACGATCAAGATTTGATCAAGATTAAAAAATGTGGCGTATTCCCCCATGTCCTTAGCGAGGTCTCACATCGCTAATCAACCCAAAACAAAAACCGCTCACTTCTTAGTGAAACGGTTTTTGTTTTTAAATATCTTAATAATTTCTTAACTTCCCAACTCATTTAGTTTAGCCCGTGTCTTTGGACCAACCTGTCCATATCCTTCATCTCCAGGATTAGCGATACCATGCTTGACTTGGAATTTCTGGACTGCCTTTTCGGTAAGGGAACCGAAATATGTTCCTTCATTACCTGACGACCCAACTCCTTCTGTTGTGACTTGTGTTTCAGGATCTTTATTCAGGATTTTCTGAAGATTCAGAACATTTTCATTAACGCTACCTTTTGACAAGCGTACAGTAATAACTATGGCCGTTGCCGAAGGGGCACCCGAAACAGGAGCCACGCTTAATGCAGGGACCACTGCAGGTACAACACTACCAATGGCCGAAACTTCAGCAATCTTTGCTCGTGTTGCTGGACCGACTCTGCCTACTTGTGATATGCCATATTTTGCTTGAAATCTCTTGACTGCGCGCTCTGTGGCTGGACCAAAGAACCCATTTGCAATACCCTCGGGATATATTTCACTGAACCGCGCAAGGAACTTCTGAAGTGTCTCTACATCAGCTCCTTCGGTACCACGAGATAGATCTTGGGTGAAAATAACAGAAACATTACTTGAGAGTGTGCATATCACTCCTGCTGGACAACCTGAAACACTTGCAGGGATAACTGGGGGGGTAGCTACATTGGGTGTACCTCCTCCTCCAGATGATCTACTTCCACTAGTTTGTGCTGATGACACAGTACATATTGTAGTGGAAGGAGTAACATTCACTGTTCTAGTTGAACCTGACTTAATTGAAATAGTCAGTGTGTTATTGTCTGATGAACATTCTTGAGAATAATCATTACCTCCTATACCAGTTACTGTCATGATATTTTTTTCAGCGGATTGTACGACAAGCACTGAATCAACAGGCATTGTAACAACAAAATCACCAGAATTAACCACAAGTGTCTCTACGACAGATGTTGAACCACTCACCGTTAAGTTGTATGAGCCTACACTTATTGTGGCCCCCGATGTCAAACCCACATCATTGTACGCGGCACCAACAATCACTGGCATTATTATAATAGCTAAAGCTACATATATATATTTATACATAGTAGTAATAGTTTATCGAATGCCAAAGAAGTTGAGACTTATTGCGCCCGGAGCTCGAGTGGCAGCAGAGGCATCAGCGTTGTAGATTCTAAGATTAATGGTTGCATCAGCAGTAGTTGATGCGGCCTCTACATGAAGTCCTGCAGGCATAGAGCTTGTCGCTTGTACAAAGACACGGTATGCGTTTGTCAAACCTGTTGCTCCAGTACAGTTGAAATATGCTGATGTGGATGCTGTGATTGCAGCTGAATTAGCAATATTACAATAACCAAAGACCATACTATTGACAGCAGTACCAGATGAACCTACTGTAAGCGTTCCACTCGTCGTAACCGCCGCTAAAGAACTCGCACCACCGACTGTTAGAGTTCCAGCTGTCGCTTCAATATTTCCAGCTGTTGTTGTAATATTTCCGGCCGTTGAAATAGCTGTACTGATAGTCGTTACAGCAGACGCAACTGACACTACAAAAAACACTGCTACAATAATTGACAACGAGAAAGTAAGTTTATTTTGCTTTAGACTTGAAAAAGTTTTCATTTTTTATAAATAAGATAGTTAACTATTAATAATAGCTGACAAGCTACTTTTAGTTCCTATATTATACACCTAAACAAACATATTACTCTATGTCAATAGACTGTGGACAACTACAAACTGATTAATTTCAGTACTGCACAAAGGTAGACCTGTACCAATTATTTCAACACAAAAACCGCCCTGAGGTTTTCTCGAGGGGCGGTTTTTGTTGCGTTCATTTTACGCTAGATAAGTTGAGTTTTTAACAGAACCTATGAGATTTAATTCCTTTATTAAGGGAATGTAACTCCTGATGTTCTCCAGTCTAGTTCTCCAGCCATGAATGTTACAGCATATGGAGCATTTTGCTGAATACTCTCAAGTTCAACAGCATATGAACCAGGAGTAAATGCGGCTGTAGCACTGCGACCCATAATACCGAAAGAAACAGGTATATCAACTGTTGAACCTTCAGGTAATGTAAATGTGTTGTTAGTTACAGTATAGCCAGAAGGAGCAGAGTAATCAGTCGTAGTCGCATATGAACTCAATGTCAAATCAGCTACGGCATTTCTGTACACCTTAAATCCTAGTGTAGAAGAAGAAAACATTGTAGCTACGCCTGCTGGTGAACTTGAGGCTAGAGTACCGAGTTGGATACTACCACCAACTGCTTTTACTCTGACTGTAAAGTTAGCAGTCAAGGTTGATGTACTAACATTTGTACTCACACCATTTAATTGTGGCGCACCAGCTGTGGAAATACTCTTAGAAACAAGAGAAACTTCCAATCCACGATTTCTCATACCAATAGAATTACCAGTAGCTGTACCACTTACAGTTACACTATCTCCAATAGAATTAACCGCGGTAATATCTGTAGTAGCGGCAATAGCAGCCACTACATTTGCGATAGTACCATTAGCACTAGTAATATCAGCCTTTACAGTAAGAGTCTTGGTAGTTCCAGCTGGAATTGTGATAATTCCATTACTGTCTGTAATAGTGGCCTTACTAGTAGCGGCTACAGAAGCATTACCTATCTCCGTTGAACCATCAAAGAGGTAAGCAGTAGTAGAGGTTGCTCCACCTGTTCCTGAACCAGTGAGGGTTACGATAATGGTAGTAAGTGTTACATTATCTTTGTCAGCTTTAACATCAAATGTCAACACTGGTAATTTGCTTTGCTCATTATCACTAGATCCATCAGCAGCAATAATATCATGCTTTAATGGAGTTGATGAATTTAAAGAAACAGTCAGTGTGGCTGAATCTGTAAGAGTAGCATCAACATTCTGGGCTCGAGTGATATCCGTGGCGGCAGCAGGAGTATATTGGGCAATACCAGCTCCGTCTACACCACGAATTCCATTAGCGGCAAATCTAATCGTGTATGTCTCAGTATCAATGTCAGTACTATCAATTGATGGTCTGACGTCAACTCTAATAGTAAGAACCTTTGTTGCACCCTTTGCAATTACATAATTCATTCCGCCAATTGTAACGTAGTAGTTACTTGCACTAAGTACAGCCGTGGAAGAATTCAAATCAGAAGAAGCTAAAACGGCTCCTGTATCATCTGTTACATAAATCTTTGAGTAGATCTTGTTCCAAATAGTAGTAGCTGTTCCCAAATCCAATTTGACTCTTTCTATCCTTATATCAGATAGACTTGCTGTAACTTTTGCGGCAAGAACTGGAACATTTGTTTGTCCTTCATAAATAGCAGAGGACAGGCCTGCATTTGTCTGTACCGCTGAAATTGATCCTTCAACACCAATAGTTGTTATTCCGCCACCTGTTACTGATGTACCTCCACCAATTGGTGTACATGTGTATCCAACTGGACAGTTAACTGCAACTGGAATGTTTGGAGTACATACTAATCCTGCTGGGCAGGCAACTGACACACCACCATTCAAAGCAGCTCTCGTTAGAGGACCTACGAAGCCAGTGTTAGGAATACCATGAGCGGCTTGGTAGAGCTTAACTGCAGCTAGAGTTTGTGAACCGAAATAACCCTTAGCAACACCGCTAACGGTGATAGCTGGAATATTGAAACCAGCCGAGATAAGAGCCGTCTGAAGAGCGACGACATTGTCACCTGTTGAACCTACTGAAAGGTTGAAAGTGAAAGTCTGCGCGCCTACGATCGAAGTGAAAGCCAAAACGGCAACACCCGAAGCGATAAGAAACTTTTTCATTTTGATTTTTATAATTTAACGCACCTTCCCCTATTTAATAATAAAGACGAGGGAAATTAATGCGGTTTGTAAACTAATAATACTTTCCACATTTTCCGCATACGCTATCGACACGCAAACGAAAAATTTTGTGGCAATTTAGATATTAAATAATTGAACAAGAGAACGATTTAACAATCCAACGGTTAAATTAATAAAATTGAACTACTAAACAATTCAACTGATCAATCATCTAACATGATTGAACTTTTGACTATTTATTATGTTGTCAAAGTTCGTTACTTGTCCGTTGTCGATTCTTTAAAATCGGTACGCGACTCCCACAACACTATCGAAATGTTCTGGGTACGAATGCATAAATAAATTTACACACTCGTTACAAAACATTATACCCTACCAGTAGATAGCATTGCAAAACACTATGTGGATAACGGATCAAACCGTAAAAACTTACGAAAAATGGCTACATTTATTAACTTATAAGTAATATGGGTATGTTAGCTGTAATACGGCTCAAAGTCAAGGAAACCTTTCATTTTCGTGATTAACTTGTCATTCCCGCGAAAACGGGAATGACACAACGATACCAAAGAAATGACTAACCCCGTGAAGCCCAGAAACAATTGGTCTTATTTCAACGAATACCTACTCCATCTCCTTTCTCCTTCCTTCTTTACCACCCCCCTATCCATAAGTTCTATCAATTCCCGCTGAATAGTCTTCTCACTACAATCCTTTATGACCTTTGAAAAGTCTTTAATGGTAAGGTTACTTTGTCCTTTAAGGACATTGATAATTGATTCCTGTCTTTGTGTCTTTTTGACCTGATTATTCTCATGACCTTTTGAAAACCTTAATTTATCTGAAGAAATTGGATTTTCAAAACTTGCCCTGTCCTTGATCGGGCCTTGATTATTGATCATCGGTAACTTACCACCCATCTTAAATCCCGACGCAAACATATCTCCTGTCCTAAAGAAATTCTCTGAAAGGACATAACCGGCATTTTCCGCGTTTTCGGCAAGACGATCACGGAGCATTCCAACAATGTTATCAATTTCTTTAACTAATAGTATGTGATTCATTTCACTAATCATGTTGGAAATACGAGCCACATTGAGGAGTGAAATAGTTTCTAGCGCGGAGCTAAATAGGGATTGAATTATTGAACTTTTATCTCCAGGAACATTGCTTGACGCTATAAAGGACGAAGAAAGCAATTCCATGCCATGATCGCGCAATTCCCATTTCATTGGTTCATCGTCCTTTAGGAGTCCTGAAACCAAATAAAGTGCCGCGGTGATTTTTTCTGTCTTTTTGAATATATATAAAAGATATTCTTCAGCAGTGAAAAAACCAAGTGATTTCCACTTTAATGGATCATTAAAAGCTGGCTGAATATTGTTGTCTTTTTTGTCCATAATAATGATGTACTTTGTCTTTTATTGAAAATTATGTGTCTTATATAAAAAGTCTGGATTTACTCTGTCTCTAATGTGTCCATTATAGGTCAAAACAAAAAAGGCGCAAGGGGTGTTTGGTTGATTTTGTGGATACTTGGTGGATAATTTAAATCGTGCCCTACTTACCATTAAACAATGTGCTATTATTATATCCATGGCAAAAAGAAAAAAGAATCTTGGAGAAAAAATACACTTTTGGAATGAGTTGGAGGACAAGACCGTACACACAATTTTGGCTCTATTTTCATTTCTTATTACCGTCCTATCGCTCCTTGCCGCCTTCGGTAAAGCGGGGTTTGGAAACTACGGTTATGTGTTATTTTCAAGACTTTTCGGAGTCGGCTACTATCTAATTCCGATTGTGTTCGCGATGCTTGGAATTTCCTTTTTACAAGGACTAAAAAAACGGTTTGAAATATCCAAGGTAGTTGGAATAATTTTATTCTTTATTTCCGGACTTGGTCTGATCGGACTTATCAATATTGGTGAATTTGGAAATAGTTATGGGGGTATTGTCGGCCACTGGATAGCTTCTCCGCTTTTGAAACTCCTTGATACTTGGGCAACTATTCTCGTATTAGTGGTGATATTCGTCGTATCAATAATTATGACTTTCAATTTACACATAACACTAGAACAATTAATGCTCTGGAATCGCAAAGAAAAAAGCGGAAAAAATGGAATACTGAATAAAGATGGAAAAATGGATGAGGATGAGGAGAAGAGGGTTGATGCGGCCTTGGCAATGGCAAGTGGAGAAATCAGCAACCTGGAACGCGAAGAGATGGAGCGAGTCGTGGCAGAGCAAAAGAAAAAAGAAGAAGCGAAGAAACGCGCGAGCAAAGACGCGGGACTTTTATTCAATGATGATGAGGAATCAGCTTTTGGAGCCGCCCTTTCTATTCCCTATTTAAAAACATTTATACCTCCGCCATTATCACTTCTGGAAAAAGATAAAGGTAAACCTGAAACGGGAGATATCAAAGCGAACGCGAATATTATAAAGCGGACTTTGCAAAATTTCGGAATTACCGTTGAAATGGATGAAATCTCAATCGGTCCATCTGTCACCAGATACGCGCTGAAACCAGCTGAAGGCGTGAAGCTATCTCGCATTGTCACATTGAACAACGATCTTTCTTTGGCCTTAGCCGCCCACCCGATTCGCATAGAAGCGCCAATTCCGGGTAAATCATTAGTCGGTATTGAGGTCCCAAATACTGCGAAGACAACCGTCGGACTCGCCACTTTGTTGGCAAGTCCTGAATTTCAAGAATCAGAAAAACCTTTGTTAATATCCCTTGGCAAAGATATCGCCGGCAAAGCTCATTTCGCCAATCTCGGAAAAGCTCCCCACGCGCTTATCGCCGGCGCGACAGGTTCCGGTAAATCTGTGACGATTCACGCCCTTATTACTTCCCTACTCTATCGAAACTCTCCCGAAAATCTAAAATTCATAATGATAGATCCGAAGCGCGTAGAACTCACGATGTATAACAAGATTCCCCATCTATTGACTCCAGTCATCACAGATCCAAAAAAAGCAATCTTGGCTCTAAAATGGGCGTCAAAAGAAATGAGTAGAAGATATGATGTGCTGGAACGCAGTGGGAGTCGTGATATAGATTCATATCACAAAAATATTCTTGCTCCAGCGATATTAAAATGGAAAAAAGAGAATAAGGCAAGGTCCGACCTTGATACTCTGCCATACTTAATCATCATTATTGATGAGTTGGCGGATATTATGCAGTCATACCCGCGCGAATTGGAGTCAGCCATTGTTCGTCTCGCGCAAATGAGTCGCGCCACAGGCATACATTTAGTGATCTCCACGCAAAGGCCAAGTGTCAATGTCATTACCGGACTCATCAAGGCGAATATTCCTTCTCGTATCGCTCTCCAAGTTGCTTCGCAAATAGATTCACGAACAATCCTTGACCAACAAGGCGCGGAAAAATTGCTTGGTGCTGGAGATATGCTCTATCTCGGTGGTGAAATGTCAAAACCTGTTCGTCTACAATCCGCTTACATAACAGAGGCAGAAGTCAAAAAAGTCGTGAGATATCTGATTGATCAATACAAAGATGAACTAATAGACGAAATCAATCTCACTACTCCCGAGGTCGGGTCAAGTGCCGCTTTTGATGCAATGAATACTATGCTTGACGAAGATTCATTAGAAGAAGAGGATGAGCTTTATGAAACGGCCAAAGAAGAAGTTATCACTGCTAATAAAGCATCAACTTCATATATTCAGAGAAGACTTGGCATTGGATATTCTCGCGCCGCGAAGATTATGGACTTATTGGAACGCAAAGGAGTTATTGGTCCTGCCAATGGCTCAAAGCCAAGAGAAATTATCGGCGCGAAAGAACAGTCTGAAAGTCAGAAAGATGAAAGTCCCGCTGATTCAATTGTTTAAGAGTAAACAGTGAGCGCGACAAAATATAACTCAATGCCCTTCACCCGTACAACTGCACTACGATTAGTAAAAATATCGGCTGGGATTTTGGCGGTGTTTTTAATTGTCGCGTATGCGACATGGCGCTCTCTAAATTACGCACGCGGACCAAGTATTACAATTGATGAGCCCAAAAATGGCGCCACAATTTCAGCATCAACGACGATAATTAAAGGAAAAGTTGAAAGGGTCAATTCAATCACTTTAAATGACAAACCCATATTCGTGGATGAACAAGGAAATTTTAGTGAGACATTAATCGTGTTTCCTGGCACAAATATTTTAACTCTTAAGGCACATGATCAATTTAATAGGACGGTTGAAAAGCAATTGAGAATACAAAAATAAAGTAACGAGTAATGATACTCTTGATTTCATTATTCCCTTTTTAATTATGGTATGATTGTTTCTGCACCTGCGGATTATAAGATTTAATATTGAAAGATTATGCCTATACTAAAAGGAAAGGTTAGCTCTCGACATGGGTCGGGAAAAAAAGAAAACGAAAACTCTCGTGGAGTCTCCTCTGTGCTTGAAGAGATTAATGAAGCAGGTAAATTAGAATCAAAAACTGAAAACAAAAAACATTCAACTAGAATCTCTGACGCGCTTGACGCGATCCGCACAAAATTTGGCGAGGATTCCATCATGAAGCTTGGCGACAAGCCAAAAGTAAATGTAAATGCCATCCCGACCGGATCTCTCGGACTAGATTGGGCACTTGGCATCGGTGGTATGCCTCGTGGACGAGTTATTGAGATATTTGGTCCAGAATCATCCGGAAAGACCACTTTAGCTCTACATGTAGTGGCCGAAGCTCAAAAGCGTGACGGCGTATGTGCTTATATTGATGCCGAACATGCCATGGACCCAGAATATGCCACCAAACTTGGCGTGAAGATCAATGATTTACTCATTTCCCAGCCAGATACGGGCGAACAAGCTCTAGAAATCGTGGACAGCCTTGTCCGCACGGGAAAAATGGATGTGATCGTCATTGACTCCGTGGCCGCTCTCACTCCCCGCGCCGAAATTGAGGGCGATATGGGCGCGCACCATGTCGGCGCTCAAGCCCGTTTAATGTCCCAAGCACTCCGAAAACTAACGGCGATCGTCGCCAAATCAAAAACTGTCATTATCTTCATAAACCAGATTCGTATGCAAATTGGAGTGATGTTCGGCAATCCAGAAACTACTTCGGGCGGTAAAGCTCTGAAGTTTTACGCGTCTGTTCGTCTAGATATCCGCAGAATAGCTCAAATTAAAAAAGGCGAAGAAATCATGGGTGGACGCTGTCGCGTGAAAGTAGTAAAAAACAAAGTCGCCGCGCCATTCAAGCAGACGGAGTTTGACCTGATGTACAACGAAGGTATTTCCCAAGAAGGAGAAATTATCGCGCTTGGAGAAAAATACGAGATCTTGTCTAAGTCTGGATCTTCTTATTCATTCGGCGAAATAAAGCTCGGTCGTGGATATGATGCCACAAGACAATTTCTCAAAGAAAATGCGGCGGTGAAAAATGATATATTGAAAGTGATCCGCGCGAGATTGAGTCAACAGTAAAGTAAACAAGATCAAATATTCCCCACTCTAAAGTCGTAAGAGTGGGTATATTTGATATCTTGACAGCGTATATACAGGATATATACTGTTATTATTATGACAACTTCTAAAATACTGTTTAACATGGACACAACACTCAAGAAAGAATTGCAGAAAAAAGCCCGCAAAGAAGGCATGAATCTGAGTACCGTGCTCAATATTACTGCGCGCGCTTATATTGCTAATAGAATATATATCAGTGCATCTGATAGAAATTTCGAGCAAGGAATGGCAGATATTCGTGCAGGTAGAATAAGACCAGCAGAAGAAGTGTTTAAGAGGCTAGGCATATAAACACATGAATATTTACTTCTCTTATCAGGCTGAGAATGATCTCAGCAAGCTTCCCTTTGACATGCAAAAACGAATACGAGACAAGGTGCGATTCTTCATGAGACAAACAAATATCTTTACCTTCGCAAAGTATATTGCTGTTAAGAGATGTTACCGATTAAGAATTGGTAATTATCGTTTGCAATTTATCATTAAAAATCAGGAGGTTAAAATAATTTCAATCGATCCGAGAGATAAGGCATATGACTAATCGCTATCTTTTTTGCTTTTTTTTATTAAACCATATAGAATGCCCCAACACTCATGTCACTCCTTGAATACAGCGAAATTACCGAGAAGAAATATATCATCCTTGACGGTCAGCCATTTGAGGTGATCTCCGCGCATGTTTTTCGCAAACAACAACGCAAGCCCGTCAATGCCACTAAGCTCAAAAATCTCATGACAGGCAAAGTTACCGAGTACTCATTTCATGTCTCCGATAAAGTTGAACAAGCTGAAATTGAGTCTAGAGACGTAAAATATCTTTACAACAGCCGTGGTGAATGGTGGTTCTGCGAAGCAGAAGACCCGTCCAAACGATTCAAGGTTACTGACGAGCAGATTGGCCCTCAAGGAAAATACATCAAGCCAAACACGGTAGTAGAACAGCTCCTCTTCCAAGATCAACCTATGGGTTTCAAGATGCCAATTACAGCTGAATTACGCGTTACAGAAGCCCCTCCGGGCATAAAAGGTGACACTGCCACTGGCGGTCAAAAAGTAATTACTTTAGAAACTGGCGTGACTATCAACGTTCCCTTATTCGTAAACGAAGGAGATATTATTAGAATCAATACGGAAACTGGAGAATATAGAGAAAGAGTAACCAGATAGAGACAAAGAAAAGGTGGCACGCATATTTTGAGAGACCTTGCGAGCGCGACTGGCGCGAGCACGAGGAATTTTTCAGCAGAAAAATATCCGTGTCTCTCAAAATATGCGTGCCACCTTTTCTTTGGTAGATCTTGACAACTAACTCGCTACATATGGAAGCAATCCCATAAATCGCGCGCGCTTCACCGCCGTCGCCAGTTGACGCTGATACTTCGCGGCAATATTCGTGCGTTTCCTAGAAAGAACACGACCATGAGGATTGAGGAATTTTTTTAAAACTTCCGTATCCTTGTAATCAATATATTTAATGTTGTGCTGACCGAAATAACACTGCTTTTTCATAATATTTTAATAACTTAATTATTTTGGTTAATTTTTTTCTCTACTCTTCGCTTATTTGCTTAACTAAAATGGTATGTCGTCTGGATTAATTTCCTCACTTGGATAATCTATCTTGTCCGCTGGAGCTTCAGGCGCTTGACCACCTTTTGTCTCACTTTGACTGTCGCCGGTTTTGCTTGAATTAGAAGCTGATGATGACTGTCCCGCCCCAGCGCCGCTTGGTCGATTACCAAACTGGACTGCGTCGGCGATGATCTCCGTACGATACTTCTTCTCCCCATTTGCTTCCCAAGAACGAGTCTGTAGACGACCCTCAAGATAGACCTGCGAACCCTTTTTCATGTATTGAGCGACCAATTCTCCCGTTCGACCAAATGCTGAAATATTGTGAAATTCCGTGGTTTCCTGCCTATTACCGTCTTTATCCTTGTAAACACGATTAGTAGCGACACCAAAACTACAAACTTTCGTGCCTGACGGCAAGGCCTTGAGTTCTGGATCTCTAGTGAGATTTCCTATGATAAATACTTTATTTAGGTACATTTGAGTTATAAAGTCAGAAAGTCCATAAAATCTGAAAGTAAATTGTTAGAGATTTTATGGTCTATTTGACTTGTGACTTGTTACTTTTAAACTTTCGACTTTTATTATACCTCTTTGACCAGATCATCAATACTCTTGTCCATTTCTTCAATGGTCGCCGGAGCGACAATCTCCTTTTTATCTTCAGGAACAGTGCCAACTCCGGGAGTCGCGACAAATTCCGAAGAAATTATCAGAGCGGGCGCACGCTTGCCAAGATAGGTATTCTCACGAACAGTAGAAATGAGAAGTGTGCGTAAAACTGAAGGATGAAGCTCAATTGCTTTTTTCACATCTTCAATTTTATCTGAACCAAGCTCAAACTTGACCCAACCAAAATGAGCGGAGTCATATTTCTCATATCCGCCTGATACCATTTTCTTGCTGATTGTATAAGCAAGTAGTTGGCGGTGCGGTATTTCTTCCGCGATGACGGAAGATCCCGCATCGGTGATTATTTTTTTAATTGTCTCCGCTTCGGCTGGGACTTTTTCGTCCGGAACCGAGACAATGAGATAACCTATCTCATAGACCGATTGGTCTTTATCAGTAGTATCTTTCATTTGTTTTGCAGTCAGCGACCCTAGTGGAATGTTCCCTTCAGGACCTCTTGATAAGAGGGCTTACTGCGATTACTTATAATATGATACGAGACTAACATGGAATTTACCTCTACGCAAGAGTATTGTATTCCTCGCAGGTTAGGAATGATATGTGGTGGAGGTGATTTGAATATAACATCCCGAAATCAAGAAATGATAAAGATTTGATCAAGATTTGATCAAGATTGGAAAATGTTGTGGGATAGCAAGGAGAGACCTCGCCGGGTCACTGGGTAGACCCATGGAAATTCCTTTGTCAGGTGAGGATCAAGCCTTCACATGATAAAGAAGTTTCGTGTATTTTTTAATAATTGCGTAGATACCACCTCTTCCTTCTCGCCACGAATTTCAGCGATTTTTTTGACTACTTCAATGACATATAATGGTTCATTTCTTTTTCCGCGATATGGAATAGGAGCGACAAATGGGCAATCGGTTTCTGACATAATATTAATCAGTGGCACGTTTTTTATTATTTCGTCATAATTTCGCGCGAAAGTTATTACACCACCAAATGACATGGAATTCCCCATTTCTACGATATTTTTGGCATTTTCAATGGTTCCAGCGAAAAAGTGAAAATTAGCACGAACTTTGGCGCGCCTCTTTAAGATATCAATCACCTCTTGATATGCGTCTTGAGCGAGGTGAGACCTCGCTAGCGAGGTCTCACCTCGCTCATTCCTAACATGCAACATCAACGGTTTCCCGACTTTATTAGCCAAATCAATATGTTTTTCAAAAATTTCTCTTTGTTTTGGTATTTCCTCTGGTCTTGAATGAAAGTAATCAAGACCACATTCGCCAATTGCCACTACTTTTGGATTATTAGCTAATTGGTCCAGGACGGAAAAATCTCCTGAAATATCAACGACTTTCGCGTCTGTCGGATGAAAACCAACAATTGCCCAAACATTTCCGTGAGTTTCGGCCAATTCAACAACTTTTTTTGATGACTCAATATCCGTACCTACCGCAATAATTCCCACACCCGCTTCTTGGGCGCGTTTAATCACACCTTCACGATCTTTGTCGTAATCGGAAAAATTAACATGGCCATGAATATCTATATATTTCAGTTGCTTTGACATGAAAAAATTGACCATCGGATAATCTACTTCCTCGCGAACAATGGCTGTACCGGGGTCTTTTTATCAATAATCAGTTTTTTAATAGTCTCTGAAGTATTTGGGAGAATCGGCGTCAAAAGATTCGCAATCAGCCACAACTCTTCCAATAAATACTTAACCGCTTTCTCCCCCTTTACTCTATTTTCTTTGATAAGTTTAAATGGGGCATTTTCAGCGATATATTTATCCGATTTCATAATTCTTTCCCAAATCTCATCACAGACTTTATTGATTTCAAACCCAGCTAACTTTTTGTCAAATTCTACCCAATCAACTGGTCCTTTTGTATTTTTTTCTTGAATCTTAGATCTTGAATCTTGAATCTTTCCCGTATCAATCCACACCTCATTTGTTTCCGCCATCTTCAAAATACGACTGGTTAAATTTCCGATACCATTCGCAAGATGAGCGTTGTACCCTTCTTTGAATTTCTCCATTGTGAATGGACTATCTCCAAATGGACTCAGTCCACGCGCCACATAGTAACGCAAAGCATCTGTGCCATATTCTTTGACAATTTCCACAGGATCAACAGTATTACCTAGTGATTTAGACATTTTCAAACCGCCTTCACCTGTAATAAAGCCATTGATTACAATGGTATGAGATGGCGGTAATCCTGCGGCCATCAACATCGCTTGCCACATCGCCGACTGCTGGCGAAGGTTATCTTTGCCACAATATTGAACTACCCCACCAGTTTCCACCCACCATTTCTTAAAAGCGCCCGCAGACTTTTTGCCAGCAATTTCATCATCAGGCCAACCAACAGTAGAAACATAATTAATTAATGCGTCAAACCAAACATACATGACATGCGCAGAATCATTTGGCACAGGTATTCCCCACGGCATCTTGGTTGCCAAACGAGAAATGCTAAAATCTTCCAGACCTCGTCCCACGAAAACTTTAATTTCATTGAGTCGAAAGTCTGGAATCACAAATAACGGATTTTCCAGATACAAATCAAGTAACTGTTTTTGAAAAGCGCTGAATCTGAAGAAATAATTTTCTTCATCAATCAAAATCAATTCAGTGGTCGGATGAATAAAACAATGCCCATTCTCTAGTTCAGTATCAGTTATTTCAAGTTCACATCCAGGGCAATATTTGGTTTTATATAATTTTTTATAAATAAACCCGTTTGCATCGCACCGACGCCAAAATTCTTGCGCCGCTTTAGTATGATGTCTATCGGTAGTTCGAATGAAATGAATATCATCACTCAATCCGAGAACATCTTTGAGCTCTCTGAATTTGATAACATATCGATCAACAAATGCTTGGGTATCTTCATTAAAATGGAAAGCTTTCTGATATATTTTAACACCATGTTCATCCGTGCCAGTATTGAAAAATACCTCATGTCCCGCAAGTTTTTTGACCCGCGCGATAATGTCGGCGCGAATAATTTCCATGGCAAAACCAATGTGCGGTTCAGTGTTCACATATGGCAGAGTCGTCGTGATGTAAAAAGGTTTTTTGTTCATGCGGAATGGGCTAATTTTGAACAGAATTTTTAACCGCTTCCCTCTCGGCTATTTCAACTTTTTTATATTTCTCAATATCATGAATATATTCCATGAAAGCGGCCGAAAGGGGCACCGCGATCAACGCGCCAAGCACTCCGGCTAATTTTGCGCCGATTACCAGAGCCAAAATAACCACAATCGGCGATATGCCAACCACTTTTTTGACCACAAGCGGATAAAATAATTGGCTCTCAAATTGGTAAATAATAAGATAAAGACCAATTAAAAGAAAACCTGTGCCAATGCCATTTTCGGTGAATGCCACGAGAATCGCCGGAACTGACGCGATCATTGGGCCAAAGACTGGGATAATTTCCAAAATTGCGGCGAATAAAGCGAGCAGTAACGCGTGTTTAATTCCGACTACCATAAGCACAAGGTATACGAGTACACCGACGACGATGCCGAGCAAAATCTGACCCTGAAGCCATAGGGCGATCTTACGCTGTGAGCGTTTCCATAAATCTATAATGTAGTTGTGATGTTTTACCGGGGTGACTATTCGCAAGAAATCATCAACCCCATCTTCTTTAACTGCCAAATAAAATGACAAAACGATTATTAAAATCAATGACAAAAATCCTCCGAAAATAACACCCGCGGTCTTAAAGACTCCCCCGCCAGTACCCAAAATTAAATTCTGAAAACCTTTAACATATTCCGCGACCGAAATTGTTTGTCCGACCACTGGTGGTGAATTTGAACTAAGACTAATACCAATATCACGAATCGGACTCCAAATGTCATCTAAAGATATAGTACTCGGTAGACCATTCAAAAAATCACTGGCTTCATTGAGCACTAGAGGCATAAAGAATACAACTATTCCAGCCAAGACCGTGGCAATGATAACATAGATTAAAATCACGCTGATGATTCGGTGTACTTTATGTCTCTTGAGACGACGAATTACTGGTTCAATAGCTGAAGCTAGGATGATCGCGGCCAAAACCACTAAAAGTACATCGGAAATATAGTAAGCGGCAACCAATAATATGGCAAAAAGGAAAAATCTGACAATCGTTCCTGTATTGAGATTTATGTGAATATCTCGGGATAAGTCGGACATGGAATTATTGTAACGCATTTGTCATTCCCGCGAAAGCGGGAATCTACGGTGTCAGAATTTTCATCAAAATGAAAAATAACTCTTAAATCCTTCCCCGTCCTTAAACTTCCCCACCACCGCCATATTCAATCCTCCATTAATAAAAATTTCTCTGGCCAATTTTCGCACATCTTTTACCGTGACTTTTTCCACCTTTTTAATAATTTCTTCCGGCAACTCAATTTTCTTTTTCAAAATCTCCTGACCACCGCAAAATTCAGCGCGCGCTTCGGAAGTCTCAAGTTCCAGCATTGTGGTGCCAGCAATATAATCCTTGGCTTTTTTAAGCTCCGCCGCCGAAACCAGTTCATCTCTAAACTTTCTGCATTGCGCCAAAATTTCCTTGACGGCTTCTTCAACACGACTATTATCCACGCCCGCGGAAATAGTTAGAACTCCATGATCAGTAAATGGATCATGATTGGTTTTGACATAATAGCAAAGACCGAGCTCATCACGCATTCTGGTAAAGAGACGCGAGCTCATGCCTTTTCCTAGAATCGTGGACAAAACATGCATGACTGGTATCCTCTTATCTAAAATCGGAAAAGTCCTGACGCCGATAACTAGATGGGTCTGATCTGTTTCTTTGAATTCAGTCTGAATTTTTGGCGCCTCTTGAGATTCTGTGACTTTGATCTTGTCACTCTTTTTGCCTGAATACATCTTTGCGTAAGCTCTTTTTATTTTCGCGATACAGTCTTTTTCATCAAATGAACCGGAAACTACAACTGTGGTGGCGCTACTGACATAATGTTGGTCGCGATAATCTACTAAAACATCACGAGTAAATGCTTTGACGTTTTTTTCCGTACCGGCAATAGACCACCCAGCGGGCTGATTTTCGTAGAGGACTTCCATGAATATTTCCTGAACTCTAGATTGCGGCATATCATTGTACATTCTGATTTCCTCAACAATCACTCCTTTTTCTTTTTCCATTTCTTTCGCCGGAAAAAGTGGGTTTAGATACATATCAGAAACAATATCTAAAATGGTATCCATATGGCGCGAATCGGCTTTAGCATAGTAGCCGGTATATTCATGGCCGGTAAAAGCGTTGTATTGGGCGCCGATGCTATCTAACTCGCGGGAAATATCACCACTTTTAGGTCGTCTAGGAGTCCCCTTGAAAACCATGTGTTCCAAAAAATGTGAAATGCCATTGTTTTTTTTATTTTCATACTTTGATCCCGCTTCAACCATGACTAAAACAGTGACAGATGGGTTGTCTGTCATAGGAATCGTGATAATACGCAGACCATTCTTGAGAGTAGTTTTATTGAATCTCATAGGGTAAATGTAACAGAAAACTTATAAATAGACTAACTTTTCTATATATTCTCGTAAAATAATATACCACACCCCAATTAAAAATGTCCCGCGCTTTTGGAAAAGCGCGGGACAAGAGCAAAAGTCAAAGTACAAAGCGCAGAAAGTGCACAGTGACCCAGTCTTGAGAACTAACTTGCGGACACCACGGCCGGATCGTCGTCGTCCCAGACATTGCCAAGCCAACCGCAGCTCCAGTTCCACCAGTCGCCGACCCAATAGAGGTAACGGACACAGAGGCGGCCATCGGAGCTGCGGTAGATTGTACCCCAGAAAAAGATGTAGTGAGTGTTTTCCTTTTCATCTTTTTTCCACATCTCGGGAATGAGGTGCGGATTCTTGAGTAAATAGTCCAGAACATTGGCGTTCAAGACCGGTTGTTTGGCGAGGTCTTTACGGAGCTCGTCACCTACGATGACATTTCTTTTCTTTTGTGGCTTAGACAGATAGAAGTCAATTTTCTTACCGTCTAGGTAAAGATCATCACCTTTCCGTTCTAGCTTCGCCACCTTACCTTTCCGGTGCTCTTCCACCTTCCAACCATCGGGTAGGAACGGATCCGTACCAAGGTCTATGGCGTGTTCAATCGGTTTGATTTCGGCGTGGCCTAGTTGAACATTCCTCACATTGGCGAGAAAATCTCCCTTTGTAAGTCCTTTGACTTCGTCCAACGACTGAAAGCCGTTGCGATTGAGTGCATGCTCAATTTCTTGAGCCAAACCGACACTAAGACTGATTAACTTGTCACTCATATGACTTGTCTTTCTAATAGTTGTGGACATGTTCAAATTATAAACTCGTCCAACTGTTGGGCTTGCAGTGTAGCTTCGCCACAGCAGATAATGGCCTAAAATAAGCCACTTTCTGCCATGGCGAATGCAAGTTAGAATATCAAAGAACTATTGGGGTATTATAGCATATCTGACTTGATTTTGTCAAGTAATTCCCCTTCACCAACCCTCTCCTGCTTACCAGTATCTCTATCTCTCATTGTCACCCCGTTGCCTTTTTCAATAGTCTCAAAATCAATCGTAATGCAATACGGCGTGCCGATCTCATCTTGTCGGCGATAGCGTTTGCCAATGTTGCCATTGTCGTCAAAAGTCACGGCTGGAATTACTTTTTTAATTGTTTTGTAAATTTCTTCGGCCTTCTTGACTAATTCTGGTTTATTTCGCAAAAGTGGAAATACCGCGACCTTATAAGGCGCGACCGATGGAGTAAGTCTCAAAAATACGCGCTTTTCAGGCTTTGCTTCTTTGTCCACGGTATCATCAGTAATGGCGGATGTGTTTTCATTACCCATTTCATCTTCCGTATACGCATCCGCCAATATTGCTAATACGGTGCGATCCAATCCAAATGACGGCTCAATGCAATGTGGAAAAAATCTTTCTTTGGTCTCATCATCATAATATGACAAATCAACCTTGCTGAATTCTGAATGTTGTTTCAAATCAAAATCAGCGCGATACGCGAGACCATACAATTCTTTTCTGCCAAAAGGAAAATCAAACTCAAAATCAATCGTCCGTTTTGAGTAATGGGCGCGTTCGCCATCAGGTACTTCTAGTTCGTGAACTTTTTTTGAATCCAACCCAAGTTCTGAAATAAAAGCTTTCATTTCGTCGCGGAAATGTTCAAAGGTTTTCTCCCAATCTTTTGGATTGACGAAATATTCTATCTCCATCTGCTCAAATTCACGCGCACGGAACAGAAAATCCCGCGGAGCAATCTCATTCCGAAAGGCCTTCCCTATTTGCGCCATACCAAATGGAAGTTTTGGATGGAATGTATCTAAAATGTTTTTGAAATTCACGAACATTCCTTGAGCAGTCTCCGGACGAAGATATGAAATTGAAGCGGTGTTTTCGCCGGCGCCGACATGCGTCTTGAACATCATGTTGAATTGTTTAACTTCACCAAGTTGTCCTCCACAATCGGAACATTTCTCAGCATCAGAAATCTGATCAGCGCGAAAACGATGTTTGCATTTTTTGCACTCAACCAAAGGATCTGCAAATCCGTCTACATGACCGCTTGCCTCCCAAGTTTTTTGATTCATGAGAATGGCGGCATCGGTAGCATACATATCATCACGATTTTCAACGAAACGATTCCACCAGACTTTTTTGATGTTATTCTTCAAAGCTACACCCAGTGGCCCATAATCCCACATGCCAGCCAATCCACCATAAATATCAGAACCAGGAAAAATAAAACCTCGGCGCTTGCACAGGGCGACTAACAAATCCATGACATTTTCTTTTTTTACCATGGAGACATTCTATAACAAAAAAGAAGAATTACCAACGAAGGATATATTTTACTGCCATCACTTAACAACCACCCCCTGTCCATCCTTATAGTTCGGATCTGTACTAAAACGCGTGGAAAGATAATCTTGTTTGCTCTGAAGTTGCGCTCCCGTGAAGCTATCGGTAGCCGTAAGTATGGATTGATTAACCAAAGTCGGATTGTCTCCTTCTTGAATAACACTTGGCAAGAATGAGATTTGGAAATTGACTTCTCTCCTTCTAGATGAATCAATCGTGTAGGTACTGACATTGCCGATATTCCAAGTCACTGTTCCACTATTTTCATCATAAGTAACCGACTCACTTGAAGGACTGACGACATTCAGCCATTTAACATATGGCGGCAAGGTGGCGATAACTTTGGCACCACCAACCGCGCTTGAAGTATTATCAACTGTCCAAACTACCGTATAAGTCGTCGGTTGTTCAACTTTTGGAGGAACTGGTCCTGTATTCGTAAATGGTCCGATAGTGCGCACAACGCGACCTGTTAGAGAAACATTGGAAGATACTCGGGTCGTTCTAGAAACCGAAGAAGAGAGCACGCTTGGTACATTTGATTCTTGAGTGCGATTGCCGGCAACACCGGCGGTAAAAGTAATGATTGGGTTAACGATTGGATTGGTAACGGTACTTTTGTCAGTGGGTATTATTGAGAAAGATACTGTACCGCTTTTCCCGGCGTCCACGGAAGCAAAATCACTATTAGTTTGTTGACTCCAAATAATCTCATCTGTGGCGGAATTGTAGTAACCAACATCTGGCGCGACGGATGTTTTTTCATAAGCAGATCCAGAAAGTTTAACGGTGATTACCATGTCTGAAACCGTAGTCGTCAAATTATTGAACCAACCGACGCTGATACGCTCACTCCGACCAAACTGACTGACAAAATCACTTGAAGCGTCATTACCATCAATCAATATGCCCAAAGAAATAAACGGTTTCTGAATAGTCATGATTTGATCGGTGGACATGTATTGCGTGCCGATTGATTTTGGATCAGTTGAACTCTGCGCGCCCGCGATGAAACGAAATACTCGTGTATCATTATCTTCACCCTGAATCTTTCCGCGAATAGTCACTATTCGTTCTCCACCAGGTGGAATATCGCCAATTTTCCAAGTAGCATTGTCAGAAAGTGATTTGATGTCGGCTGATATAAAACTGAAACCAAAAGGATAACTGGCCTTCAGTAAAACATTTTTAAGGACATCCTGGGAATTTGATCTGAGACTGACCTTCATGTCAAATTCTTGACCAGAAGTGATTTCATTAAACGAAGAAGCCGTCAAAAGTATTGGCGAGGAATTGATCAAAACATCGTAGGAAGTCTTTTTGGTAAATAAAGAGCTTGATCCTTTTATTTTATAAGTAACGCTGACTTCAATAGATTTTTGGAGATTTTCTTCACCAAACATTATGGCACTAACTGTTTTGCGCGCGGAACCGCCCGCAGGAATGTCACCGAACAATTCGCGAAATGTTTTCAATTCTTGAGTGGAATCTTTGGAATCGGTCGTACCAGCGGGAAAATCAATCGCCAAGTCAGCGCCCTCCAAATCAACATTGTTTTTATTTAAAACAGTTATATCAAATGAAACGATCGCTCCACCCGGAATGGAAACAGGGCCGCTGATGGAAATATCTATATTATTCGCGGAAATGAGATTGGAACCATTATAAAAAATGTAAGCCCCAATGCCGACGGCGACAATACAAAATATCAGTGAGCCAATCAATAGTTTTGTAAAAAATGACATGGAATGATCTTCATAATGCGTGTTTAAAATGGGCTTGAGATCTTCATCTTTGGGGTGTTCCCAATCGGTTCTAACTTGACTATCACTGGGCGTGAAGCGAAGTTTGCGACGAGTCCGTACATCAGGAGTATTGCGCGAATACAGCGATTTTTTCAACTCCTCTATACGATTTTTCTCTTCACTTGGGGGCATACCAATCAATTATACAATGATCAATAACCAATGACCAATGGTTTATACGCGCAAAAATACAACGATAACTTCAGAGGTGAGACTCTTTCAAAGCTTTATTTATATGTGCATTGATATTCATTCTTTGCGAGCCAACTTCGTCTAATAGCTGAACACTTAAATTGTCGGCTGTAATTTTTGGATTTAATTTTTTATCTGCGCCAACATATCCAAGCAGATGTAAAATCCTAAAAACAATAACTGATTCAGTAGTTTTCAATTGTTCGCCTGATAAATTATTTGCCAGCTTAAGAAAATTAAATGACTTTTCAATATGGTCAAACAATTCCGGATGCGCCTCTTCGCCATGGAGCAATCGACGCAGAAGCAGAACTATTCTGCCAATAATCTCTTTTAATTCACTGCTGTTTTTAGCTTTCTCATTTTTTTGTTTTCCTGCCACCTTTATCGCATTTCGCCCGTTCCGATTTGTCTCTCGCGGATTGCTACTCTCATCTTGCGACTGATTCGCATTCGTCAATCGCCAATACTCTTTTCCTCTGACAAAAGAAAATTCACCAAAAGAATACTCTTGAGAATGAAAGCGTAATTTTGACTTTTCTAATCGTATTCCTTGCGCGCTGACCATTATCAGACCTAGATCTCTGGTAAAAATAGAGAAAACTTTTCCAGACTCACCTCTTGGTCTAGATTCAATGATAAAACCGGGGGTTGTAGTTACCAAATACATGACTAAATATCTAACTTAAAAGTTGATCCACCAACGATTATTCCCTCTTTTTGTATAGGTTTGAATGTAATGTCACCAAGCAAGCTCACTGATGAAATTTTCGTACTATTTTTCTCAATAAATTTTCTACCCGCATCATCAGTTTCAATCAAAAGAATCACTTTATCATTTACGCTTAAACCTTTCTCCTTGCGCAAGTCTTGAATAGCACGAATAAGCTCGCGAACCATGCCCTCTTCTTTCAATTCTGGAGTAATATTCACATCAAGCTGTACATCTGTCTCAATCTTTGCTCCAAAGGCAATCTCTTTGACATTAACTTCATCTTTTATTAGATCAACGAGTTGACTATTGACCATTGAACCTTGGTCATTCTTAATCCTCAAAGATTGAAGTGGTTGTCTGACATTGATCTTTGTCATCATTCGCGCCTCAAGACCTTTGGAAGCCAGATCTCTAACCAGTTTCATACTTTTAATCAGTTCCGAGTCAACAGCACCAGCCGTCGGCCATAATTCCAAATGGACGCTTTGAATGGAGTCGCTATTTGAACCATTTATGTCATCCCTGATTTGTAATTCTTGGTTTTTGATTTTTCTGTATATTTCCTCCGCGATAAACGGCGTAAACGGCGCGAGCAACTTTGAAACCTGAAGTAAAATAAATCTGGTCGTCTCAAGCGCTGAATTTTTATCTGATTCATTATCGCCCTTGAATCGCTCACGCGACCTCCTCAAATACCAAGTAGAAATATCGTCGGTAAGATCCATTAGTGGCCAAGAAGCGCGATCAAGTTCACCGGATTCAAGTCCGACGGTCACGGCTGTGATAGTTTCATTCAGTCGCGCGATAATCCATTGATCTAGTACATTTTGTGATTCTACTTTTGACTTTTGACTTTTGACTTTTGACTGATCTTTATACATCTCATAAAACGACACGACATTTAACAATCGGTTGATCAATTTTTTTGTTATTTCATCAACCCCCTTTTCACTGAATCGCAAATCCTGCCCACGAACAACTGGTGAAGACAATAAATAGTAACGCAATGAATCCGCGCCATATTTATCAACAAGAGACATCGGATTAGGATAATTATTTTTCCTTTTTGCCATCTTCTGCCCATCTTCTGCCAAGACTAAACCATTAACAATAACTTTTTTGTATGGGGCCTTGCCAAATAAAGCCACCCCTAAAACGAGCATTGAGTAGAACCAGCCACGAGTCTGGTCTACCCCTTCCGCGATGAAATCAGCCGGATAGCCCTGCGATTTTTTGAACCAACTGGATTCTGGTTCAAATATCCGTGCGAATCTACCTTGTGTGTCCTGCGCACTCTCAAACGGATAATGATTTTCTCCATAAGGCATAGATCCCGACTCAAGCCAGCAATCAAAGACATCTGGTACTCTAACTAATTTATTTCCTTCGGAAGTTTTTAATCCCAAATCGTCAATAAATGGTCTATGTAGATCAAGTTCATATTCGGAATTGTGTGGCAGTGGCGTGAAATCAAGTTTTTTTACTTCGGCATTCAAAAGAAATTCTTCGTGTCCACGAAATATTAGACTTTGTTCACGATTCATCCCTTGCGCCACGGTCATTAAAAGAAATCCCGGGGTCTCGTGAGTTATTATTAGAATATTTTTGTCCTGATATTTTCGCTCCAAATCATAAAGAAAATCACCCATGCGTTTTTTGATCTCAACATAAGTCTCGCCGCCTTCTGGACTAACTACAAAACGATCCTTGTCCGCGAATTGCTTAAAAAATAATTCAATACTTTTGCCATCCATAACGCCACTTTCCATCTCACGGATTCTATCGTCGGTACGAATAATATTTTTGTTCCAACCAAGTCTATCGCGTAAAATTTCCATAGTATCTTGCGTACGCACAAATGGAGAAACAAAAACCAAGTCAAATTTGATGTTACTCAATGATTTGGCGGCTTTTTCTACCTGTTGTCTACCGTTCAGTGTCAAATGATTTGGCGCCTTAGAATCTCCACTCAAAATACCTTCAACATTACTATCCGCCTCGCCATGGCGCATTATCCAATAATTATTTTTGGCCTTACTGAATTTCTTCAAATCTCCAACAGAACCCATAACATGATATCTTTCGCGTGATTCTTGAGTGTCATTTCGCGCTTTTGACTTTTCATCTTTTTCTTCCTTCCACACCGGTATCGGAGCACCCCAAAACCTAGAACGCGAAATCGCCCAATCACGCGCCCCTTCCAGCCAATTGCCAAATCGCGCCGAACCAACCTCGGGTGGCACCCAAGTAATTTTTTTGTTTTCCGCGACCAGTTTGTCTCTGATATCCGTGACTTTCACAAACCAAGACGAGGTGGCGTAATTTAAAAGAGGCGTATCACAGCGCCAACAATGCGGATATGGGTGAACTAGTTTTTCCTTGGCAAAAAGTAAATCTTTGCGCGCCAAAAATTTAATTATTTCAATATCTGTTTTTTGATGAGCATCTTTTTCATTTTCTGTATCTATCGGTTTGACACGCAATCCCGCGAAATCAGTAACCTCTTTTTTGAATGTTCCGTCAATTGAAACATGTTGGACAAATGGTAAATTGTTCTTTAATGATAGGTCATAATCATCAGCGCCAAATGCTGGAGCAATATGAACAATGCCCGTACCATCTTCTGTTGTGACAAAATCCGCGCCGTAAATCTTCCAGCCATGTTCGCGATTTTTTAGATTCGGATCTCTTGAATAATAATCAAAAAGTGGTTTGTAGGATTTGCCAATTAATGATAAACCTTTGAAAGATTCAACAACTTCGTATTTTTTGTCCTTCAGCACAGAAAGTTGATTTTTTGCGAGAATGAAAAACTTGGATAAATTAGTTATGTCGTCAATAATTCTAATCTTCACATAATCAATATTGGTACTGATTGCCAAAGCCACATTCCCTGGTAGAGTCCAAGGTGTAGTTGTCCAAGCAAGGATATATGTGCCCGGTTCATTTATAAGTTCAAACTTGGCAGTAACTGAAATGTCCGTAATATCCTTATATCCCTGCGCAACCTCAAAGTTTGACAATGTCGTTTCGCATCGCGGACACAAATTCATTAACTTGAATCCCTCATAAATCAAACCTCTGTCATGCAACCGCTTGAAAATCCACCAGACTGTTTCAGTGTAACTTGCGTCCATGGTGCGATAATCATGATCCATGTCAACCCAACGCCCCAAGCGAGGCACGATTTTACGCCATTCATCAGCATAACGCATTACACTTTCGCGAGCCGCCTGGTTAAATTTCTCAATGCCATAATCAACTATCTCTTTCTTACTTTTCAGACCAAGCTCTTTTTCAACCAGATTTTCCACCGGTAAACCATGGCAATCCCAACCCCATCGTCTTTCAACATGATACCCTTGCATTGTTTTCCAGCGTGGAATTGTATCTTTGATTATTCCAGCCAAAATATGACCGTAATGTGGCAGACCGTTGGCAAAAGGCGGACCATCATAAAAAGTGAATTTACCATTAGTTGATTTTTTCTCTAGAGACTTCTCAAAAATACCCCTCTCTTTCCAAAAGGCTAATATTCGTTCTTCGCGCTCGGCATGAGTTGATTTTTTGTTATTTTCTTCTGGATTAACCATGAAATGTATGGGTTGAATCATTCTAGCATTTTTTTAATAGCGAGGTCGGACCTCGCTATTAAAAAGACCGACGGTTACCCATCGGCGTGAAGACTTAAGTTGTTATGACGAATATTGGTAACTATTGTCCTACAGATTTCGATTTTAGCTAAATCATCGCCAAAATCAGGTATGCGCAGAAACAATTGTATACCGTTCGGTAGATTCTGGTCGTCTGAATCAAAAGCTTGAAGTTCAAGATACATTCGCCCACTATGGCTACTAAATTGGCCTGAAGGATCGTAAACCCGTAAAGAAGCAGAGCGAGTAAATTTACCAATCGGATTGTGAATATTTGGCATGATTATTACCCATAACGTTCCGGTCGGATCGACGGATTTCTTTATTGGGGAACAATACCCTTGCTGTAGCAATGTCTTTGTCTCAAAAAATTTGAAACACGCCGTCAGTTCTTCATACCAATTGCAAAGGGCTCGAACATAATCAATCTTCATATCTCGTTCTATTTTATGTTGTTTTCTATGTCAAATCTAGCACCAAACAAAATAATTGCAACTGCTAAATGATTGCGCCTAACTACATCTTCTTCGGGACTTTTATCCCCAAAACCCACAACCCATTTGTCATCGTGGTCAAAAATGCTTGCGTCAAAGCCAATCTATACGGAGATTGAGGATCTCTCTCATCAATAATAGTCTGAACTGCATAATAATTATTGAAAGCTCCAGCCAGATTGACCAGATAGTTTGCCACCTGTTGAGGTGAATATTCTTCTCTGGCACGCTCTACAATATCTGGAAATCTGAAAATCAATTTTTCCAATAATGTAACTTCGCTTGGTATGCTTTCATTTTGAATCTTGAATCTTGAATCTTGAATCCTTGCCTTTTCTAACACTGCCGCCGCCCTGACCGCCGAATATTGCAGATACGGTCCCGAATCTCCTTCAAATGAAATAGATTTAGTTGAATCAAAAATAACATCACCGCCGATTGATTGACGGAGAATTGTGTATTTGATCGCGCCGATTGCCACAATGTCAGATATTTCATTTTTGTCCGTCAGACTCAATTCGCGAACGGCGATTTTTTTAGCCACCAATTCGCGAATATCCTCAAGTAATGACTCTGCCGAAACAATATTACCTTTTCTGGACGACATCTTTCCTGAAGAAAAACGAAGAAGACCATGTGAAATGTGTTTGGTTTTCGTGAAAATGTTTTGATCAATTAATGAAAACGCTTTCAATAATACTTTGAAATAATCACCTTGTTCATTCGCCGTAACAATAATTGACCCGTCTAAATCCGGATATTTCTTGAACTTCTCAATATTGAGACCAATTTCTTTGGCTTCATAAGTTGGCAATCCTTGAGAGGTGATGAAAACACGCGTATGTAGATCATAATCTTCACCTTTGAAAATTATAGCACCCTCGCTTTCGGTAAATACTCCCTTTTTAATAAATTCACGCACAACCTTTACACCATCGGTGGCGACTTCACTCTCAAAGAAAAACTGATCAAATTTCGTGCCAAGTCGCTCGTAAATCAAATCGAAATATTCCAAGCTCCATTTTCGACCCTGTTCATATATTTCATTGATTTTGGGATCGGATTTCCCAAATATCTCCTTGTTAATCATGGCAATTTCCTTCTGCGCGGTAGCATCATCATCAAATTTTGCCCCATAAACATACATCTCACCCAACCATTTTACTTTTTCGGTTACTGTCTTCTCTCCAATCCCTAGTCTCCAATTTTCAAATCCTTGTTTCTTCAGTATCGCCCAAATAGTTTTCGCCACATGCAATCCGACATCGCCTTGATAACAAGCACGAATGACATTACCGCCAGAAGATTGGATTAATCGTGAAATTGATTCACCAACCGCATTAGACATCAAATGACCGATATGAAAAACCTTGAAAGGATTCGGGTCAGTATACTCAACCATTATTTTTTTACCAGAATCGGAATTATTCCAACCATACTCTTTCCCATTTTTTGCAATCGTCACAACATTTTCTGCAAAAATTTTATCTTTGATTTTGAAATTTATGAATCCGGGACCGGCAATGGTGATTGATTGAACAAAATCCGGTTGTCCTTTTTTTAGTTCAACAATAATCAACTCCGCCATTTCTTTTGGATTTTTAGGAATTTTCGATTTTTCAATTACCCAAGAAATTTTCCCGATATGAGAATCGACTAAACCTGCAAATTTTTTAAAGGTAACCATAGCCACATTACTGGAAAAATCTCCATGATCTGGATTTTCCGGATACTCTAAAGTAAAAGATGTCTCGGTTATGCCGAGTCTATTTAGAGATTTGATTATTTGACCCTGAAGCTTTTCCTTCATGTATGCATTCTAGCAAATAAGCCATCTTTTTCACAGAAAATTTGACAGTTTTTAGAATTTATTTATTAAACAAAAAAACTATTGACAAATAAGGCAATATCGGTTATATTCGTTCTAGACATGTGGAGCTTTGTTTGGGTCAGCTTCACTGCGTGAACTCGCGCGACAAGTGCTCCCTCTCCGGAGCCTCTAGCGCGACCATGCTAAGGAAAGAACTCCGACAAGAAGTTCACTTCTAATTCAGACGATGAATCGGTTCCTCGAGACATCTGGAGGTCCATGACTATCCTCCATCGCCGTCGCCGACGGCATCTTGCATGTCAATTGTCTGAAAGAAGACCTCAAATACTCCCTTGCGTCCGCGGTGCTTGTGCTACACCATCGCGAGGGAGTACCCACTTTTTAGCGCGGTTTGTTTAACCGCGCTTTTTTAATTTTTAACACCCTTCAAAATCCGATCAATTCTCTTTGCGATGATCATAAAGTCTTTTTCTTTTTTACCCCTAGTCGTTTCAGCGGCAGTACCTAGACGAATACCCGATGGATCAGTGGGTGATCGAGCATCAAAAGGAATAGCGTTCTTATTTACGATAACTCCCTCTTTTTCTAGCGCGTCACTTGCGATCTTTCCGGCAACAGCTCCAGCACCTTTTTCATTCTTTTTGCCACTCATCCAAGTATCAATCAAGATCAAATGTGAATCTGTCCCGCCAGAAATTATTTTCCAGCCATATTTTTTTAATTCTTCAGCTAGAATCTTCGCGTTTAATTTGACCTGTTTTGCATATTTTTTGAATGCTGGACTATTGGCTTCTTTCAGAGTGACTGCCACAGCCGCGATTTGATTGGCGTGTGGGCCTCCCTGCAAACCCGGAAATACCGCTTTGTCTATTTTCTTATCTAAATCCAAAGGTTTTCCAGTAGAATCATTTTTATTTTTCTTGGAAAAAATCAAAGCCGAGCGTGGTCCACGCAATGTTTTATGGGTTGTGGTTGTGACAATGTCAGCATACTGAAAAGGCGTCGGGTATTCCCCGCCCGCGACCAAACCGGCAAAATGCGACATATCTACCATTAGTAAAGCGCCACTTGCATCAGCTATTTCGTGAAATTTCTTAAAATCAACAAATCTTGGATAAGCAGTAAAACCAGCCACAATAATATTCGGCTTTTCTCTCAAAGCTATTATTTTAAGGTCATCATAATTTAAGATTTCAGTATTTTTATCAACGCCATATGGAATTTGAGTCCAAAACTTTCCAGTGGCTGAAACTTTGTGGCCATGAGTCAAATGTCCGCCTTGATCTAGAGACATACCCATAATTTTTTCTTTAAATGGGACAAGCGCTAGATATACCGCCAAATTTGCTGGCGAACCGGAAAGTGGTTGGACATTGACATGCCAATCATTTGAATCTAGTTTGAAAAGTTTGAGGGCGCGTTGTTTGCACAATTCTTCAAGCTTATCAATATTCTCATTACCGCCATAATATCTAAGCTCAGAATACCCTTCGGCATACTTATTGGTCAGTTCTGAACCAAGCGCTGTAAGCACATCTCTGGAGACATAGTTTTCCGAGGCAATTAGATTTATCGCCTTCTTTTGGCGCTTTTTCTCCGCTTGAATTAGTTTTTTTATTTGTATGTCTTTCATGTGAATCAAATACTAATGAATATTGTTATTGTATCACGACCATAAACAGAAAAACGCGTTTCTATCTTATGAATCTAACTCAAAAAGTAAAATGAATCAAATCATCGTGATCTTTCCATTAGTAAAAGAAAAAAGGCCTGTTGCAATTGGATGTCGCAACAGGCCCCCGGATCGCATATGTACACCACCTCAACTCAAACACCAAACGGTACCACAAACAAAGAACGAACCGCGAAATTCAACTGGCAGAGCTATTTTGAATCAGATCTTGAAATAACCGGCGGAAAAATACAAGCTCCATTTATTCCACCAACTACCAAGTTCCTCCGAGTCATCTTAAGGATACCAGTTTACTTTTTTGTTTCGATTAGTAAGACAACTTATTATCCATAACCTCTTTCCGCGGAGACATATTAACAGACCAGAGTTAAGGACTTTGTGTCCAAGGTCCGTATTCATAGCCGTTTGTTTGATTTTACGGCGAAGTCTTCGACAGTTAAAGCCAGGTTAAGAAACCTACATTTGACATCTTACGAATCAGAGAATCGTTAGGACTCTCGTTTGATCCCTGCTCTTTCTTAAGGAGCAGGAAGCCTTTAGGAGATTCAGCTGATCAAAGTGATCAGACCGGAGCGTCTCGTGCTAGGCCCATATTTCAACGTGTTTTCAACGTTTCGGAACCCAACAACTGTTCCGATATTGAGACTACTCCTATCACTTTTACTTGTCAACAGGATGTCAAGAAGTTATCCACAGTGGTGAAGGCCTGACCTTCACTGATCATAATCGTTTTTTTATCTCCGAAATGAAGTCTGTTTTTACTTTTTCAAGAGAACGATTGGCATCAATAACAATATGATTTATTTTTTCAAAAAATTTCTTGTACCCCTCCCTAACTTTTTCATGAAACTCAACTTCTCTATTATCAAAATGATCATATTGACCAATCATCGGTAAAGATTGGTTGCGTGATTGGGCTCGTCGTACTCCCTCCTTTGGATCAACATCAACAAAAATATACAAATCCGGTAAAATCGCCAAACGCTTGCGCAAGTTCCAAAAAACTTCCTCCAATTCGCCATTAGACTGCGCCCAAACATTATACGCGTAAGATGAAGCGTCAAACCGATCCGCAATCACTGGTTTTCCTGAATTTAAAGCTGGAACGATCAGATTTGTTGTGTTATCAAAACGAGCCGCGAACATTAAACATAAAGTTGCCGCCGTAGGAGTATTTTTTGCCAATGGATTTTTAATTGCCGCAGTACGAATCACTTCGGCATACGGAGATCCGCCCGGTTCGCGAGTAGTCAAAATCGCATCACCTAAAACATCTTTAAGAGCAATCATCAGGGATGATTTACCTGATCCCTCACCCCCTTCTATGGCTATAAATAAGGGTTTTTTCTTCATTATCATAAATGGTGAAATCATAAAAAATTATCAGCGTCTAAATAATTCAGTGGCGTTCTCAACCAAATAAACATTCTTAATACCGGCTTTGATCATGGCATCCCAACATGGTTTACAACACCACCAATGACCGTACAAGTACAAATCAGCACCAACAATTGATTTATTATTGGAAATAGCATCTCTAATCGCGCGCACTTCACAATGATGACGAAATTGGGCACAGCCAGGACATAGCCAGTACCTCTGACCTGAAGGAACCCCTAGCATTCTCCTAAAACATAGACCTCTTCTATGTAATTCCTGCGTTTTTTTACCTTTTAAGACCGCTTGATTAGCAGCTTTACCAATAATTTTTCCGTTTGAAACAACGACTGCGCCCGTCGGATGATTTAATTCTGTGGAAAATTGATTTCTTATTTTCATTGCTTCAATCATAAATAAATCTGAAGCTGGCACATATTTGATTGTTCTTCCTTCTGGAAGATATGGGTAGTCGGGTTGCATATTAATATCAAAATGAAAAATCGCAGTGATTGTTCAATTGTCTTGTGATTATATATAATTAAGCGATTATGACCAAGTTTGACCAAATCTACCAAAACCTTGTGAAAGAAATAATGACAAATGGAATCGTTGAATTTAGCGAACGAACTGGTTATGAAACAAAAGCAATCCCCGGATTACATTTCAGCATAGATATTGAAAAAGATGGTTTTCCACTTCTCACCCTTCGAAAAATTCCTATAAAAATGTTTGTAGCGGAACAAATCTGGTTTATCTCCGGCACACGCAAGCCCGAAATATTTCTGCGAGACTATACGAAGATTTGGGACTTATTCACCAATCCCGGCGATGTCGTGACTGTGGCCTATGGATACCGCTGGAGAAAGCATTTTGGACGCGATCAATTGGCTCTACTTATAGATTTATTGCAAAAAGAGCCCAGCTCACGCCACGGCGTAATAGTCACCTGGGATCCCGCCCAAGACGGACTTTCGTTGGTCAAAAAGAAGAATGTGCCATGTCCATATACATTTACCGTAAATATAATCGGCAAGCGACTTCATTTACACAATATTATTCGCTCAAATGATGTCATCCTTGGGACTCCCGGCGATGTAGCTGGATTCGCGTTACTTCAATGTATCTTGGCGCAAAAACTCGGAGTAAAACCGGGGATATATTCTCATTCAATATCAAACGCGCATATTTATAGCAACCACTATCATGGCGCCGAAGAAATAATTAAAAGAAAAAATGATCACCCGACAATTAGACTGGAATTACCACCCAAAGCTTTTGAGAAATCAGAAAAGATGGATAAGGGATTAACTGATGCTATAATAGATAATCTGGCAAAACAGTACAATCCAATGGAAGCAATTACTGGATTAAAAATCGCTCTGTAATTATTTTCTAACGATTCATTTTTGAATTTTAATTCAATGGCAATCATTACTAAACAGCAAATCATAGAGAAAATAAATTCCGGGTCACTTTTGTTTAAACCAAATCTTGATCAATTCCAGCTTCAAGAACACTCTGTTGATTTGCGACTTGGTTTTACTTTCATGATTCCAAAAATGTGGCATATGACCCCGAAAGGGCGCGAATCTCTTGATGTTACTCATTTTGACAAGCGCAATCACGAGTATTTTGAGGTTATAGAGCTTGAACAAGGGCAGTATTTTGACCTTTTACCGCAAGAATATATCTTAGTCTCAACTTTAGAATCAATAAAAATGCCTGTTGATTTGATGGGGGTTTTATATCCACGATCTTCAACCAATCGTAAAGGGTTGTCATTGGATTTGACTGGAATCATAGACGCGGGATACGAGGGTCAGCTTGTCTTGCCTATACGAAACAACACCCGCTCGCAAGCAGTCCGGCTTTATCCGGGCGAACGGCTTTGCCAAGTTGTTTTTGAAGAATTGAAAAACGCGGTTACGCCAAGACCGAGTAAGTATCACCAAAAAGACATCATTGAGGGAGTTCAGACTGAAAAAAAGACCGAGGTTGAATTGATCACTTCTGGAGATATTAAAAAACTCAAAGAAGATTACAAAATATGATCAAGTGTTTTATCATTGCCGCGATGACCGCCGACGGCTATATCGCCAAAGAGGTTAAACATGCCGCTTTTTGGACCAGCAAAGAAGACAAAAAACGGTTTATTGAACTAACCAAACGTGCTGGAGTAGTAATTATGGGATTGAATACTTTTCAAACACTTCCTCGTCCACTCAACGAACGCAGAAATATCGTATACTCTCCGGAAAAAATAGAAGGCATTGAAACAACCGCAAAAGAACCGAAAGAATTGCTTAAAGAGCTTGAAAATCAAGGCGTCAAAGAGGTCGCGATCTGCGGCGGATCGCAAATCTACACGATGTTCATGAAAGCGGGAGTTGTTGATAGATTATATTTGACTATTGAACCGTTAGTTTTCGGAAATGGTCTTCGTCTTTTTAAAGAAGAGCTACACTACCACTTAGAATTAAAAAGTGCCGTACAAGCTGAAAGTGGCGCTTTGCTGCTGGAGTACAAAGTTGATTATTCTGGAAAACCTAAGTTGAATTAAAATACAATTAAAGTAATTTAAAGTTTGATATAACCGAAAAGAGGCCTCCGCCTCATTTTTTCTATATTCTAAAATCTAATTGCCTTATTTGACTTCAACGCCCATCTGTCTGGCGGTACCAGCAATAATCTTCATAGCCGTGTCAATATCGTTTGCATTGAGATCTTGCATCTTCTTTGTGGCAATTTCTTTGATTTGGGCTTTGGTGATAGTACCGACTTTGCTGGTATTTGGTTTGCCAGAACCTTTTTCTTTGCCAATTGCTTTCAAAATTAAACTAGACGCTGGAGGGGTCTTTAAAACAAAACTGTATGTTCGGTCTTCATAGACACTAATAACCACTGGGATCATATCACCCATCATGCCTTTGGTGGCTTCATTGAACTTCTTGGTAAAATCACCAATATTAACACCCGCTTGACCCAAAGTCGGACCAAGTGGGGGTGCTGGGGTAGCTTTGCCCGCGGGAGCGATGACTTTTACTTTCTTTACAACCTTTTTTGCCATAGTGATGTGGATACTACATTAATAAACTAATTATCACAAGCCCTATTAAACCTTCTTTACTTGCAAAAAATCTAGCTCCACCGGCGTCTCACGCCCAAACATTGAGACTAGGACTTTGACCTTGCCTCGCTGGGTATCAACTTCTGAAACTTTTCCTTCAAAATCTTTGAATGGTCCGTCAGCAACTTTGATCAGATCTCCTGTGGATAAATCAATAGAATGTTGAGTATTACTCTGTTGCATTCGTGAAAATAGAGTTTCAACTTCCTTGGGATCAAGGGGTACAGGCGAAACTCCCGCGCCAACAAATCCCGTTACGCGTGGAGTATTTCTAACCACATACCAAGAATCATCAGTTACAATCATGTCCACTAAAACATAACCAGGGTAAATCTTCTCCTCTCCTTCAACGCGTTTTCCACCTTTGACTTTAATCTTCTTTTCTGTCGGAACAATCACGGCAAAAATCTTGTCCTCCATGCCGAGAGATTCAATACGCTGTTTTAGGTTACGGGCAACGGCATTTTCATATCCCGCATAGGTATGAATAGCATACCAAGCGCGTTCCCCTGTTGTGTGTTGTTTTGACATATGGTTAATCGTGAATCTGAATTATTTATTGGAATTATTTAAAACAATAATGTAAGTAGTTTAGAAAAAACAAAATCTGACAAACCGAGTAAAGCCGCGACAAAAACTGAAACTAAAATAACTAAAAGTGTAAACCTCGTAGTCTGGGCGCGAGTCGGCCAGTTCACATGATTCATTTCCGCCTTTGTTTCTTTGACATATTCAGTGATTTTCATAGTGTTGGTATTAAAAAACCCCTCTGGGGATTACCTGTGTATAGTATAGGATCGGGAATGTAAAGTCAAGGTTAAATTAAACAAGAGTATGCCCACACACAACATAATACTTCTTTGAAGCATTGCCGGAGGCCTAAACAGATATTCGTTATTCTTTAGCCACTGATTTTAGACAACAGATATCGCTTCAAAGAAGTATTATGTTGTGTGTGGACATACCCTAAAATAAAGATTTGACCCAAATTTTTTATCTTTTACCTTATCTCGTAAGTAATTGAGACATTTGAAGTAATCTTTTGCTCACCTGTTGGAATTTCTGGAGCTACCATTGGGGCAATCGAAGTTTTGAGAGTCATCATATCACCACCCATGCCTTCCCGACCATATATAGTGTTGTCGCTAGAATCATAGAAACTGGTAATCCTAACGATTCTAACTCCAAGTTGTTTTGCTAATATTTTGGCTTTTGATTGGGCATCGGCTATCGCCTTGGCGCGAGCTTCGGCTTTGACTTTTTCTATATCATCAATAGAAAATGAAAGTCCATTTACATTTTGAACATCAAGAGAACCGATAGTGCTAAAAATCGCTCCAGCTTTGGCGAGATCACGAACTTTGACTTCAATTGATTGGGAAACTTCATAGCCAGTTAATACGGATTTTCCAGGTGGACAATAATTTGTACTGCACCCCGCGTTTTGGTAATCATAATGTGGATTTATTGAATAAGAAGTAGTTTTAATATCCTTATCAGCAACACCAGAATCACGCACCGCCTTTAGAGCTGAATTAATTTTGTCAGTTGATTTTAATTGTGCTTCAGCAACAGTTTTGGCGGTTTCAGTAACACTGAATGAAAAAGTCGCTACATCTGGAATAGAAATCGCTTCACCCTTCCCATTAACTGAAATTGTATTGTAAATGGGATTGTCTTTGCCGACATATCCGATAGATTTTATTTCTTTGACGGAAATAACGGCTAGAAATATGGCTAAAATCACCCCAACCCACATACCAGTTTTCCACACTTTTTCTTGAATTGTCATGTTGTTAAAAAATAGTTAATAAAAATATATGTACATAATATCGCCTTTTACATATATGACGCAAGAGAAGTCCACTACTTACATTTTCCGCAGGTCTACCCTACGGAAGAAACATCAATTAAGTTCTCAAACAATGCAAAAACTGTCATTGGCCCTACTCCGCCGGGTACAGGTGTGATTGCGAAAACTATTTCTTTGACACCTTCAAAATCAACATCGCCAACTAACTTCTTATTTTCTATTTCATCTTCTAGTTTTTCTCCATAAACGGTGTTGAGGCCTACATCAATAATAATCTGTCCGGCTTTCACATGTTCAGCGTCTATCAATTTTGGCTTGCCAACAGCAACAATGATAATGTCTGCCTTTTTTGTTTCTTTTGCCAGATCAACCGTCTTACTGTGACAAATAGCGACAATTGCTCCAGAATTATTGCACATAACCGCAAGTGGCCTTCCAACCATATCGGATCGACCAATAATTACAACTTTTTTACCAGACAGATTAATATCGTAATATTTGAGAAGCTCTTTCACACCTCTTGCGGTCGCCGGCAAAATCGCGCCGGCTTTATGATTACTCCACGCCTCAATTTGAAAAGCAGTCAAACCATCCACGTCTTTTTTAGAATCAATTGCATTAGTGACTGCAAATTTATCTAAATGCTCTGAAATCGGTAGTTGAACAATTATTCCATTGATATTTTCATCATTATTAAATCCTTTTATGAGATCAATCAATTTTTCTTGGGTGATATTTGATGAAACTTGAGTGTGTAAAACTTCAACGCCGATTCTCTCCGCAAAGTTCTTTTTGGCGCGAATATAGGATGTAGAATCTTCGCGATTACCAACTTGAATAATAGCTAAATTCGGTTTATGAGAAAGATTTCGAACTTTATTTACAAGTCCTTCTGTTAAAGCGTCTCGGGCAATTTTTCCTGAAAGAATTGTGACGGGCATAAAGAAAGCATAACATATTTCTACTTACATATTGAAAATTGACTCTTTTATATGTTTTTTGAGTTTGTTACTCTTACAATGGCTCAACATTCCTGCATACGATATCAAAGTCTGTTTGAATGTGTCTAAAGAAACAGCTTTTGATTTTTTCAATTCAACTATTTTTTTAATTTTCTTAATCATCCTGTTCTTGGTCCGAGTTCTTAATACTCTGTAGTATGGCAAAGAAACATATCCCAGAAAATCAACGCCGTGATGGATTTTTTTCATAATAACCTTGCGTGGATGTAGTTCCAATCTCAATCGTTCGTGCAAAAATATGCTCATCTTAGGTATAGCATTTTCAAGATACTGCATTGAATCATGTAATAAAACAAAATCATCACAATAACGAATATAATATGACATCTTTAAAGTGTGTTTTATATATTGATCAAATTCATTGAAATAAATATTAGCCAGAATTTGACTGGTTACATTTCCTAGTGGTAATCCCTTACTATTTATAACAGAAAAGGATTTTACTATTTGAATAATTAGACCAAGAAGTTTTTCGTCGTGTATTTTTCTTTTTAAAATATAAATGAGGACCTCATGGTCAATTGAATCAAAGAATTTCCTAATATCGCACTTTAGGGCAAATCCTGGCCTTGTATAATTTTGCGTAATTTTTCTGGAAAATTCTTCAAATCTCTGTACTCCTCTATGAGTACCTTTGAAGTCTCTAGACGAATATGAATCATGAATGAAATATTTATCAAAGATCTGGTACAATGTTGCATACATTGCTTGATGTAATACACGATCACGAACACTTGCTTTGTGAATTTTTCTCAATTTGGGATCTTGAACATAAAATTCAACATACGGATCAGGTTTCCATGTTCCAGCCACAAGTTCTCCATGAAGACGAAATATGTTATCTTCAAGATTAAGCTCAAATTCTGCCACATCTTTCTTTGATCTTTTTCCTCTGCGAAATTTTCTCCACGCTAAAAATAAATTTTCAACAGAAATTACATCACAGAAATCAATACTATGAAGACCCCCCCCCGCAGATTCCAAAAGTGTTCAAAACATCAATCTTGTTGATAAAACTCCTACTGTCATCTTGAAAGTTAGATTGTTGCATAAAGATATTTATACCATAGGACATAAACTAACCAAACGGGATAAACTCGGTCTACACCAAAGCATTGAGGAAGGATGTTTGAAATTACTATCATTACTTGTTGAAGCCGCTTTTACTCGCAAAGATGCGAAAATGAAAACGTTGGAAGTGGCACGTGTACATGCAGAGGTATTAAAACATTTGATTCGCATTGAACATGAATTAAGTGTGATAGATGAAAAGGTTTATTTACGACTAGCCAAAGATCTGGTTGAAATCTCAAAAATGATAAATGGGTGGATCTCTTATGTAATGAAAAATTCATAAACTAAAACTTAACGCAAAAGACCCCGTAAGGAGTCTTCAATTGCGAGAAATTTCCAGACGAGCACCCATATTCGGATTCGAATTGTCAGACCTGTTCCAGTTGAACTTGACCTTGCGGAAATTCGGATTCGGATTCCAGTTACCGTTGGCAACCTTGCCACTCGGAAGATGCTCATACTAGTGCCACTCTCCGTCCAGATCTCCGAAAACCTTCCTCATCCGTCAAGATTTTCTGTGTCCCGCTCGAGGTACTTTGAGCATAGTATAAAAAGAGGCACGCAATTTCTATATTTCGGCAAATTGTTATAAGTCATCAATGTGACTTATCAATTTAACAGCCATCTAATATTATATATGAAAAATGGCGTGAGGGAAATTCTCTCACGCCAAATGAAGGGAACGAGGTTTAAGTTTTAAGTCTAACGGGCATTGCCAGACGAGCACCCAAATCCGGATCCGAAACGTCAGACCCGTTCCAGCCGAACAGGACCCTGGGGAAATACGGAAACGGACCCCAGCCACCGTAGGCAACCCCGCCACCCGGAAGATGGTTCTTGGGGAACCATGTCCATGTTTCCGGATCAAGATAATCCTTGAAAGCGAAGTAGCAAAGGCCAAAAGCCAGTGCATATCCACGCAATTCCAGATAAGGTCTACCGTCAGCATTGAGTTGGTTTGGAGATTGCCCACAAGTGCCTTCAGTCGGACGAATTGAGTTCTCAATGATCTGGAGTGTCGGCCGGCTGAATACCTCCGACCGCTTATACTCCATAACATTGCTTTCTTCGTACACTGAAAGTTTTTGACTCTTGAGCGACTTCTCAACCACTTGACGGTTGTCGAGGCCTGGGTCAAATGCCAACAGTACATCCTTCCACGGGAGTTCGGCGGGAAAATCAAACATCTCCCGCAAATTGGCCGTGACGCCGAGGAATTTTTTGGCGAAACGTTCTGTGACTGGAATTATTTCATCCAGATTGGTCTGCTTCGCTTTGAATGTTCGAGGAAACTCGAACACTGGAACTGGAGATGTTACGACTTGCGGCGTTGACTGTTCCACGAAAACGCTTTCAATCGCCTTCCAGTATGGATGGTCAGAGTTTCCGATGATGTTCTGCACATCACCATGTTCGGGGTTAAATGATTGGATCTTGGTGGCCGTACGACCAGCCAAAGCCATGATAGTTTCAGGACTTGCTTTCATAGTTATAATCGCACATAGAGTGACCGTGTCATCCCGACAAGGGAGCTTATCAGTGTGTCAGAGAGCGATTCTGTGTGTATCCTATCATAATTACATATATAAGTCAATACCATGAAAAACCCCTATGCTATGGCTTATTTTGTAGACCACCTAGCAAAAATGCCCGCCGGCAACAGTCGCGCCTGCGTTCCTTCTTTATTTGTCTCTTTATCTTGTGATTCTTGACCCTTAGTTCCTGATTCCTGTATAACCAACTCCCCCATTTCAATCTCGCCGCCATATTTATTTTTCAATTCAAGTAAATTGTTTGCATAGGCGATCGCTGAATAGCCCGCTGAATATCCATTAACCAAGAAAAATGACGGTTTGTTTTTCAATAATTTTTTACAATCTTCCATGAGTGACAGAAAATGTTCTTCAACCTTCCAAAGTTCATTCGTCGGACCATGGCCAAAAGCTGGTGGATCCATGATAATGCCGTCATATTTTCGTTCACGTTTGATTTCTCTTTCAACAAACACGCGCGCGTCTTCAACAATCCAACGGATCGGCGCGTCTTTGAGTCCTGAAATTTCCGCGTTTTCACGAGCCCAAGCAACCGCGGATTTTGAACTGTCTATGTGAACAACTTTAGCTCCAGCTTGCGCGCAAGCTAGCGTAGCGCCTCCCGTGTAGCCAAAGAGATTTAATACTTCGATGTCGCCATGTTGCGCACTCTCTCGGCGCGAAGAGTTCTCCCTTCGTTTCGCTTCGCTCAAGTCGGGAGAATCTGTCGCACCTACGAGTGCGACTGACGATATGAGTTTCCTAAGCCACTCCCAATTTGGCAACTGTTCCGGAAACAAGCCAGTATGTTTAAATGCTGTGGGTTTGATCCAGAATTTTAAATCGCCAAAAGAGATCTGCCACTTAGCTGGCACATTCTTTTTGAGCGACCAGCTCCCCTCTTTTTCTCCACGAGTAAAATTACCATCAGATTTTTTCCACTCTGAAGTTGACAATTTCTTCTCCCACAAAGCTTGAGGATCTGGTCGTGATAAAACTATCTTGCCAAATCGCTCCAATTTTTCCCCATCACCAGAATCTAGAAGTTCATAGTCGGAAGAAGCGGCGGTTATGAGGATTTGAGAAATGTTAGACATATTTTTTATTTTTTTCTATATACATCTTTGCGGTGACCTATAGTGATAAAAATTGCTTTTGATTCAGCCTCAAAATAAAATAAGGCTCTATATGAGCTTGTTATACGCAATGAAAAAGTTCCAGAATCTCCCGCTAATTTTTTTAAATGTAATCTTGAATCTTTTTGATGCTTCCTAAATCTGATTTCTTGTTTCCGAAACAGATTTTGAATCTTGGTCGGAAGTCTCTTGAACTCACGATAAAATTCATCAGTAAATTTTATAGTCATAGAGTATCATGAACTCGTCCGACCTTCATGTCTCTATAACCTCGACGAATAGACTGTTTTAAAGAAATAGGATTCTCATATTCATTTATATATTCAAGAGGTATTGTATCTGAAAGTGTGGTTAACACATGTCTAGAAAGTTCAACCAACGAAAGCCCGTATCGACTTGCAATATGTGCCAGACGAGCTTTCTCTTTTTTGGGAAGTGTAATCGTAAATGTAGTCATATCTGTATATTACCAATTCACAGTTTAAAATCAAGCCTATAAAATTATTTCCTCATCAGAATATCTCTTAAATATCACACACGCCATCACAAATAAAATCGTGGAGGTTATCACTGATCCAAGACAATACACGCAATATGATTTGATAATAAAAACTTGAAGAAAGACAAACCAAGGAGACGCTAGAATTCCAAAAACAGTAAATAACATAGTCCATTTTAGAATTTCCGTTTTCTTGGTATCCAGATATGCAAAAGATCCGACTAGAATAATAAAATAGTAGATCGCTCCTAAAAGTGAAACGGGGATGCCAATTATTGAAGCATAAACACTTGTCAGAACCAGTTCACATCCACCAATAATTGAGCAAGGGGGGATAACTCCTTGATAATGTTCAATCACAAGATAGGTAGAATCGGCAAAGCCAATCAATGCAATAATAAGTACGAATATTACTAGACTATTTGGCACCGCCCGAAGCGGTCGCGTCAATAAGTGCTTTAAATTGTTCATATCCTTGAGGATTAACTATCACTTTACCATTCACGAAAAATGTGGGGGTTGAATTGACACCTAGCGTGTCTCCTTCATCACGATCTCTCTGGATCCGAGCTTTTATTTCAGCGGAACCAAAATCTTTTTTGTATGCCGTCATATCTAAATTCAGACTTTCCGCGTATCCTTCAAAAATAGCCGAAGCGGTATTGGAATCTTGCCAGACAGTCTGATTTTCAAAAAGAAGTTTGTACATGTCCCAAAATTTACCTTGTTTGCTGGCGGCTTCCGAGGCCTGGGCGGCAAAAATTGAATTTTTGTGTGGCAGTGGAAACAGTGGGAAGTGGCGATAGACAAAACGAACCGTAGTTGATGCTTCTTTGGTTAGGCGTTCAATTATCGGATAATAGAGAGCACATGCTGGACACTGAAAATCACTATATTCAATAATAGTGACTGGAACATTGGCTGGACCAAGAATGTGGTCTGTGGAAGTTGCCTCTGAAGGAGTACCGATCCCAGGTCCGACCTTGGGTGCTTTGTTCATGGCAACAGCAAGACCCCAGACAATTAGGGCTAGAATCAATAGAAAAAATATCCAAAAAATGATGCGTTTTGTGTTCATGAGAGATATTGTTGCATAGAATCGCGTTATTTTCTAGGGCAAATCAAGGTCGGACCTTGATTTGCACTAGAATAAATTAGCAAACCAAACTAGCGCGCAAATCCCTAAAAAGTTCATGACAAATGAAATAGGGATAAGTAATGACAGGCGGGTCTTTGAAATTCCTAAAAGAGTTAAGCCCAATTCATCCGGTAATGGTGAAGCGATGATAAACGCGCCGATAATCGGAGAAAGCCATTTCATAAAACCAAGATGGAAAGAACTCAAAATATGTTTGACAATTGAGGGCTTCAGAGAATTTTTCAAATCATCGGTAAATTTGTCACGAATAAACAAAAACAAAATTAAATCACCGCATAAAGCTCCGAGAGCTCCCCAAAAAGCAACTGTTTGCAGGGGCACACTTTCAATAATCCTAGCCAAAGCAAGAGACGACGGCGCGATCGTAAACGCGGAAGTAAAAAATATCCCAGCCACAAAACTGGCAAACGCACCGCTTCCTAAAATATATATGAAACTATCTAAAAGCCCGCCTTGAGAAAGTAGTACGGCAATCACGATACCAGATAAAATAAACAGTAAATCTTTTAGTAATTCGTGTCTGGCTTTAATGCGACGCATGGTTGTTAAATTATAGCAATCAACACTTTAATCCTGAAACTCAATTTCAAAAGGATACATGCCCATTCCGCAACTACCCCGAAGTATTCCAGATGTACTTGTACCAAGATTTATGTCAAAACTTCCCGATGATTGTAATAATTTACTAATACCCATACTTGGAATACGCACAGACGCCGAACAATCAAAAGTCCCATTGGTACTGAATCGCAAAATCGTGGGTAATCCGGATTTGGCGACGCTTTTTCGTGGTTGATACCCTCCGCGCGCCCGAATCTCAATAATTTGTTTTCCATCTACAACGCTAACACTGTTGATCGGTGCGCCAGATTTGTCAGAAAAATTGGTCTGCGCGAGTAAAAATGCCCCACCGACAAGCGCTATCGCAATAATAATAGAGATGACTGTTGATTTCATAAGTAGTTTTTAGAAATTAAATATCGGAGGAATGATACCGATTATAACCAAACTATTGATAATATTGAAGATGGCGAACATAATGACCACGAGACCGGCGGTCTTGAAGAAAATCCCCGATTTTGAACTATTCTTTATGCTAAAAGAACTAAAACTAACTAAAGCCAGAACCGGTAGCGTGCCGAGCGCGAACGCCAGCATAGTTAGTCCTCCTTCAAGAAAATTTCCCGTGCCAAGAGTATAAAGTTGCATTGATTGGGTAAAACCACATGGCAAGAAAAATGTGGCGATACCCACAAGTAACGGCGTGATCGTATGGTTGAGCTTTGAAACACCATGAGCGTATTTGGCGATAAATTTTGGCATAGACGGCTGAAGTCTTTTGGCCCAATGAAATGTATCAAGAAGATTTATGCCAAGAATAAACATCACGATACCGATTATCAAACTCAAAATAAACGTGGCGGAAGTATTGAGAGAAAACGCGGATCCAAGCGCGCCAATTATTCCACCAAAAACAAAAAACGAAACGATGCGTCCACCATGAAACATCAGTTGTGGCTTGAATTTATCTCCTTCTTTGGCGAATGTAGCGGACATGGAAAGAAGCAATCCACCGACGACAGCCATACATGTAGACAAAGAAGCAATTATTCCAATAATAAACGCTGTTCCGTAAGTCACATTTCCCGCATCAACCAGATTTACAATGCCAAGTTTTTGCAAAAGTACAAATAGAATCGCAAAACCTAGAGCAATCGGTACTGCAATTTTAAAATCACTCCACTTAACAATTTTTTGATGTCTTTCAATTGAAATGGTATATCCGTGAGGTTTTAAAGGTACGGTTAATCCTTTTGCAATTTGTTCCAATGTTTTAGCACCAAAATCACCCACGACTTCCACTGAATGATTCACGAAACTTGATTTAACATAGGTAATTCCCGGAAAATCTTTTAATTCACTTTCAATCATGAGCACGCAGGCATTGCAGTGCATTCCGTGAACATGGAATGTATGTGTTTTTTGTTGTGACATGAGTCGTGATTAACTAAGATCTTTTTTCTTAGACTCAAATTCTTCTTTGTTAATTTCTCCTTTAGCATAACGTTCCTTTAAAATATCAAGCGCGTTGGATGAATTTAGGCGTAAATGTTTGCCGCTGATCTCGCGTACAATCCAGACAATAAAAGCAATAAGTAAAATCCAGAAAGCGATCATCATAATCCCGCCCCCAAACCAGCCCATTATATTCCCAGTATCCCATCCACCATAATTAGTATATCCGTACATCATAGTATTTTAATCAATTGTTAATAATTATATTAGTCAATATTTAGCTATTATATCGCACATCCACTCTGTTGTCGTGTTGGAGCGGGTGCTGATTGTACACCTTCTACACCACATCCACTACCACTTGTTGTTGAACTGCTCGGAGTGCTGACTTGTGATGCAATGCGAGCATAACCAGATGCGCTTGAATAGTTTACCCCGAGCATTTCCCGCAGGTTTACATCTTTCCATCCAACTCCATTGTTTTTCATATACATAGCAATCGTCATATAGGTATCTGGAAACCAGTAGGAATTCACCGCCAGAGCCGTCTTCCACATATCCTGCTCGCCCACTCCTTGCGAAGCCATTAGTTCAAGAAGTCCTAGCATAGCCATACCATGATTACAATCGGGAAAATGAACAGAGTTTCCACAACATGGTCGATATATGCCACGGGATACTTTTTCCACTAATGCCTGCTGATCCGCGGTCAGAGTGAAGAATGTGTGGTAACTGTAATGATCCATAGCATTACCTTGTGCCAGTGTCCAGCCACCTGTTGAAGCAAAGTTTTGTGCCCCGCCGTATTTTGGATCCATCATTTCCCCTTTTTCAAGAATAGGACTTTTTTGCGAGAGACCCAGCGCCCAAAAGAGGTTAAGTAAAACGCCAGCATTATCACGAGTGATGATGAGCTTTCCCGTCGTAGTGCCGAATAATAATCTCTGGTATTCGTCGGTGAATGCGCCACGATTGGCATACAGCGCCTTGAAATCAGCACCCCGAATGACCCCGGCTTTTATAAGATTTTGCCCCATAATGTCCCATGATACGGGCAAAATTACGCCGCCGGATGGGATTACTGACTCTTCAAGTGCCAAAATACGAGCGTCCTGAGTCACAGAATCTTTTGTAATATCAACCGATGGTTTTTGCAACTGACGATTTGAAGAATTGTTGTAGACCAATGCAATAGCGACAATTGCGCCAGCAATGATAATCGCTAGAGGCAATGGAGATTTGAGTCCTTGAATTTGTTGTTCCATATATTTTTTATTCTTTACAACAGTCTGCTAACTTCTTCATGATTTCTTCCAAGCTATCACTTTGCTTGTTGACACTGCTGACCCCCATCGAATTGCCAGTCGCCTTCTGAATGTCCACTTCTTCTGTTACCTTCTTCACGCCAATAAGCTTCAATTTGAGCGCCCAGAAAATAGTATAGGTCTTGTAGGCTTTCTCAAATGTCTGACGAGCAAGTTTTTTCTTATTTTCTGATTGTAGTTTATTTCCCACTTCAATCAATCGCATGGTAACAGCCAAAAGGTGTTTGGACGCGCACCATGTCTCCCCTTCATGGTTGGGCATAAGCTGCGCGAGCAATTCTTTACGCAGATTGCGCACCTCTTGTGCCGTGTCAAAGTATTCTTCTTTTTTTGTCTTGACGCCAGTAAAGAAGAAGTGCTCCTCAAGTGAGATCAGGTTCATGACGGCAATGCTTAAGTCTTCGGTAGTTGAAAGATCAACACCGCCTTCTTTTCTGGCTAATTCTATTTTTGTCATAAATTCTTCAAGTGACTCGAGGTCCGACCTTGGAATGTTTTGTGATTTCATGTTTATTAAGCTAGATGAATAATACTAAGATCCCAATAATGACCATAACGACACCGGCATAGAGATGAACATTCTTCATGTTCGTCTGTTTCCATTCTGTGACTTTGCCGATGAGTGCGGGATTGGCGGCAATCCAGAGAGTTGCCACGAGCGGAACTATCAGAATAACATTGTACAGAATAAGGTAACCAAATCCTCTGAAATAAGTCACCTGATCATGCAGAAGTCCGATTACCATGAGGTATGGACCGCCCATGCACGGGAACTGACAGAGACCGACGAGAAGACCAAGCACGAAGGCGGCTGGCAGTGATACGGTATTGATGAGCTTACCCATCGATCGATGCGCCGCATCGGGAATTTTGAGTTTGATCGGGAATCTTGGAAAGATCGCGCCGAGAAGATTGAGTAGTCCGAAGATGATGAGTAGTGCCGCGCCGAGTTTGCCCATGAAGTGCGGAACATTGAAGATGTGGATGACCTGCAATAGACCGATACCGATGGTGAAGTACGCGACGAATATACCGGCAATGTAGAGTCCACCGATCTGCAAAATTTTTCCTCTGGTCATTTGCAAACCAAACAAAAATGCGATGGTGATGAGAAGAATGGAGAATGAGCATGGATGAACACTGTCCAGTACGGACGAAAATAGGACCAGTGGTAAGAGCCAGGAGCCACCTTGCGAGATAGCCCAAATCATCTCAGCTGTGCCGGGTGCGTATTTGAGTACCACGATAGCGAGGATGGTTAGAACAGCTATGGTGGCTATAATAATAAGTTTTTTCATGTGGTTATGGAGTTACAAGTGCTTTAATCTCCAACTGAATCGTGCCACCAGCCGTATCGGTAAGCGTGACAAAGCGATCAATAGCCCCTACTCCAGCTGGACCATGAGCATTGGGATCATAGACAACGCGGATAATACGGCTTTCTTTAGATTTGATGATTTCATTTGCCGGAGGAACATATCCCATGCCCGGCATCTTGAACGGACCCTTGGTAGTGCCGTCTGGTTCAACGATGAATGCAGAAGTACACATGCAAGAAGTCAGCACGGTTGCAACGGTAATATCTTTATCCGTAAGATTGGTCACGGTGAATTCCTTGGTGACATCATTGTTCTTCATAGAGATAGTACCAAAATCATAGAATATTTCTGGAGCCGTAAGCAGACTTTTGGTGCCATTTTGTTCTATACCTTGAACAGACGCGGTAGTACTGGCGCTTTTTTTGTAACTCAAAACAAGAAGGTAGCTGATAACAGTAAATACAAGTAGAGTAATGATAATTGTTTTTGGTTTCATTTTAGTAAGAATTAAAGATTGTGAATAATAGAACTAGGAATAAACACAAAAACTTACGATTAAACGTAAGCGTTAGCCGCGCTCGCAGGCGGCGACAGTTCTCCCGACTTGAGCAAAGCGAAGGGAGAATCCTGTCGCGCCGAGAGGGCGCGGTTTAATTCATCGACGGACTGTTTTCAAAAAGAGAAAGCCAACGAGTTAATTTTCTGCTCCGTAAACCAATAGACGGAGAATCGTATAGAATACGAGCAACCGCTGGTGGTCCGAGTAACGGCGAACTTATCAAAATAAATAACGCGGCGCAAACTGCAAAAAGTAAAGAAACGATTAACGCTGTTAAACCTGAACCAACGGGCATATTAAGAAATGATTGATAGGCGGAAATATGGTGGATCGCCACGGCAACTGTATCTTGTGGACAGATTGATTGACCAACTACTGAAAAAGGACAATCACCCTCCATTCGTCCATCTGGTCCCCGCGTCATCACCGCAAAACTAAAAATCGCGACCGTAAGGAACGATGTGAGGACAAGCACGGTGATGATTTTTTTGGATAAAAAAGATGACATGTAGATTAATGACAACAATTATTGTGATTCTCTTTATTTTTTTGATTATCTATGTTTTGATTATCTGAATTATGATCATGTCTTGTTCGCAACATCCTGAAAAGATACACAAGGAGAAAGACGCCAACCAACCCGACACCAATCCAACTATAACCCATAGATTTAAAAAACTCAATGCCACCAAACAGAACAACAACCGGTAATAAACAACAAATAACCATCATCCACATCGTGCCTTTGTGTCCGCTGTCTTTATTATTACTGTCATTATTATGATCGTGCATGTGATTTTGATTATTGATTATAGAATCTCTCCCTTCTTTTCTAGAATCATGTGATGAATCGTCCCGATACCAGCCCAAATCGCAATGAGAATAAGAATCCCGGCGCAAAGCAAAGCATCTAATTTTGTGACCCCGAATACAAGGTTATCAGCACCGCCGACGATCGTCGCCACAAATGTAACCACTCCAGCAAAACCCACAACAACGCTTATGATATGTAATATTTTTGATATTTTCATAAAATTGTTAGTTATTTTTGTTAATAAATGCGTGACTTATTTATAATTTCTTACTTTTAATTCGAAGGGAATTCCCGACAACCGACACCGATGACATAGCCATTGCAAACCCGGCGATTACTGGACTGAGTAGCCAGCCGAAGAATGGGAAAAACACTCCGGTCGCAAGCGGAATACCGACAATATTATAAATAAACGCCCAGAATAAATTCTGTTTAATTCCTCGCATAGTCATCTTTGAAAGCTTGATTGCCTTCACAAGCTTTGAAATGTCACCGCCAAGCAAAGTGATTCCAGCTGATTCAATTGCCACATCCGTACCAGTCCCCATTGCGACACCGACATCGGCTTGCGCGAGCGCCGGTGCGTCATTCACCCCATCACCAGCCATAGCTACGATATGACCTCGCGATTGAAGCATTTTTATTTTCGCCAATTTATCTTGCGGAAGGACATGGGCAACGACATCATCAATACCAACAAGCGCGGCCATGTGTTTCGCGGCTTTTTCGTCATCGCCAGTAAGCATAACCACTTTAATACCGAGCTTGTGAAGATTGGCAACAGCCTGTTTAGATTCAACCTTTATTTCATCGGCGACCATAACAAAACCGAGCACTTTCTCTTTAGTCGCAAGAATAACCGGAGTTTTACCTTGCGCGGTAAATTGCTCAATCTTCGTGGAATCAAATGATAGCCCGAGATCTTTTATAAGCTTGGTATTACCAACATAATATTCAATGTTTTTAATTGACCCTTTCAGCCCTTTTCCTTGAATGGCTTCAAAACTTGAAACATCTTCCGCGACGATGCTCTTTTCTTGCGCATAATTAACAACCGCGTGAGCAATTGGATGTTCCGACATTTTTTCAAGTGAGGCCAGAATAGATATGAATTCTGATTCCCCAAGTCCAAGGTCCGACCTTGGACTGATTTCAATATTAACGAGAGTCGGTCGTCCAATCGTAATCGTCCCAGTTTTATCAACAATAACCGTATCAACTTTATGAAGTTTCTCTAAAGTCGCCGCGTCCTTGATTAAAATTCCTTCTTTGGCGCCTTTACCAACTCCAACAATGATCGCGGTTGGCGTGGCAAGTCCTAGCGCGCATGGGCAAGCGATAACCAAAACACCCACAAATGAGACTAGCCCAAAAGATAGTGCTTGCGAAAATCCAAGTGAACCGATACCAATAAGTAACCACAAACCCAGAGTAAGAAACGCGATGACTAAAACAATTGGCACAAAAACACTTGAAATTTTATCCGCCAGAGCTTGAATTGGAGCTTTGCTTCCCTGCGCCTCTTCTACCATTTTTATTATTTGAGCAAGCAAGGTCTCTGATCCGATTTTGGTAGCCCTAAATTTGAAATACCCACTCGTATTTATCGTACCGGCAACTATATTGTCTCCAATTTTCTTTTTAGCTGGCATCGGTTCGCCCGTCACCATTGACTCATCTACAAAAGATGAACCATCAGTAATTATTCCATCAACGGGAATTTTTGCGCCCGGCTTTATGACGATAATATCGCCATGTTTAACATCATTTACGGAAATCTCCATTTCTTTACCATCACGAATAACTAATGCTGTCTTTGCCTGTAAATTTAGCAACTTTTCTATAGCATCACCGGTCCTAAGTTTAGATCGTGCTTCCAAATATTTCCCAAGTGCGATAAAAGTAATGACAATGATCGTCACGTCATAGTAAGTATTTTCAATATTTATGAATGATTTAAGCGTATCTCCAAACGCGCTTATTGAAAGACTGTAAAGATATGCGGAAACAGTACCGATACCAATCAGAGTATCCATGTTTGCTTTACCATATCGCAAAAAACGGTAGAATCCGAGAAGGTACGGTTTGCCAACGACAAATAGCACATAAGTTGCCATCAGAGGCATCGCAAAATCAAAAAACTCTTTGACCACGCCACCCATTTCCAAAATAATGTCGTATCCCGCTAAGATGCTCCACCCCATGACAAAAACACTGATCACCGCTAACGGAATCGCGGAGATTACTTTTGCTTTCATGTCTTTAATTTCAGCGAGTTTTTCTTGCTTTGATTGACTAAGGCCTAAATGGGTCGCGTGTTCATCCGCGGACATGCCCATTTGTTCAGCTGACATCTGCATTTTATTGGCATTGGCGGTTGTAGATCTAGATAAAGTCTTAACTATTGAATCATTCGTGTTTGGAATAATAAGTGAGTACCCAAACTTCTCAATTTTCCGCGAGAGATCGGTCGGATTTGTTTTTGACTCATCAAATGCCACCTTTGCCGTCTCGGTCCCATAATTGACTTCAATGGAATGAACGCCATCAATTTTTTTGAAAGTCTTTTCAATGATACTGGCGCATGAAGCGCAGTGCATTCCTTTTATTCTGTAAGTTTTGGTATTCATATATTTTATTTTCGCTTCAGCCGATAGACTTTAAGAATCTCCCCGACGGCAGTTTTGTGTCTGCCTTTTTTTATCTGGTGAACGACACAAGTATCCAAATGATTTTCCATGAGAGAATCTTCAATTCCGGAAAGGGCCTGCTTCACTGCTGATGTCTGCGTAATGACATCTATGCAATAAGTGCCTTCCGCGATCATTTTTTGTAATCCACGAACTTGTCCTTCCACGAGCTTGAGTCTGCGAACTAGTTGTCTTTTATTTTTGTTCATACACACATCATATACCCCCTAGGGGTATTAGTCAAGTCAGGGCTGTGAACAAGCAAAAAACTATTCCATGGTTTGAAACTGTAATTTATATCCTGATATACTATTTTTTAGACTTATGGAAGAAATAAAGAGCTAGAGGTGCCGCCCAGTTTGCGAATCTTTCAATAAAGTCAAACCAGGATTGTTCGACCAACGGCTTAATAACCACTCTATTTTTTTATCATTTGTCATATCATTTGTTAAATACTATTAGCAATCAATATCACATCAAATCTGAAATAAAAAACCGAACTCCCTAAAAAGGCAGTCCGGTTGTTGTGTGTTTCCTTGATACGGCTTATTCAGCCGACACCCTGAAGAACTTTTGAGGAACCGTGTCCAATGAGATGAGATTCAACGGAAACGAATACGAATTTGTATTAGCCCCTGGGTTACTTAAGCTCCAGTTCGTTGCGATCGGCACTCCGTTCGTATACCACACTTGCAATATACTAGCCGAACTTATCCATCCAGTTATCGAACACTCCTTCTGCCAGGTAACAGGATCGGCCAGGTTTGTGGTTGACATTATGGTTGAAGCCATAAGAACAGTGTATGGCACTCCTAGCGGGTCATTGAACGCGCTGTTTGTCCTGGAGTATTCATAGATATTCCACATGTTTACTCCAGTGGAAGCAGAATTCCACGATCCTCCATTTGTATCACCTGGGTTGCCGAGATAAAACATGATGCCAGGGAAGTCACCGCTCCCTGTCTGGGCTTCGTTAAGCTGGATCATCGCGCTTGCGCTGTGGTTTGTGTTCGTCCCCGGGTTAGGCGGAGGCGGGGGAGGGCTGGGTGGAGGAGGAAGAAGCTTGTCACAGAGCTTTTTCAAACCCCTGATGAGAATATACCCCACAACGATGATGACGGCAGCAATGGCAACGGCGTCACCGTATCCGCAAGAAGGTATTACATACGTCGGTGATATCGTTGAATTCAGACCGACATCTGTTCCAACAACATCAGTTGCCTCCGAGGATGGGGACGACCTTTCGATGATGGTCGCGTTTGTCGTTCCTTGAGCATGCATGGGCGACAGTGTCGCCATAATGCCCACAAGAAAAACGGTCACGACCTGACATTTCAGCGTCTTGGTGAACTTGAGCGTTTTCACTTGGTCACCTCTTTCCGTTTACTGTCTGCGGTGGCACTAGAACCACCGAAAACAAGGGCCGCCCACGCCACCATAAAAGTAACGGCGTTTAGCATCACGTAGCCGCGAAGTATGCGGAATGGTTCATTCACAAAATAGGCGAGGTAAAAAATCGCCACTGTGTAGAGAATAAACCCTAAGAGAAACAATATGGCTCTTGTTCTCCCGCCATCCTTCCACCACCGGTTGAATTTAGACTCCTCTGACGAAGAGCCGTCTGTTTTCGTTTTCATATTTACCAACCTTTCGTTCAGTTTTTCCGTATTAGACCTAGACGAAACCGCCACATGGCAGTAACACATGTCAAAGATCTATTCCCCACCTCCGTTATACCTTAAGCGCAAGAAAAGTCAATAGTGTGAAAGTGAATTCTAATCTGAAACGCAACACTTCTGCAGTAATGTAGTTGTATACCATCTAGTTCTTAGTCTATTAGGAACTTCTATAAATTTGGGTCACTATCCAAACTTTATTATAACCATCCTAGAAGACCGAAATTACATGGAATCGCTGTATAGTCAGTTTATAAACATACGATGTGAAATAAAAAACGTACTATTGACTTATAACACCAAAGTTATATAACTATAATAACATCACTTGTTCTTTAACAACGACACCTACATCGTCACTAGACACAAGGTTTCGATACTTTGTGCCTGGTGACGATGAACGTCACTAGGTTCTGCGCCAATTCCGGCCCAGAAATTCGACGATGAACGTCGAAAGGAGTAAGCTCATGTCTGAGTTAACATTAGTTGTTTTAGTTCCAGTTATACTACTCTTCTACTTGGCCTTAACTTTCACATTCTGCCTCAGAAGACAAAAGAAGGAGGAGAAGGAGTTAACGCGCCATAGGGAAATAGGTTGGCAGTTACCACTATGCAATGAAATCGAAAATACATTCTCTATTAAGTTAGATAGGTTCATCGAGGTTCGTGAAAGTCATGTTAAAGAAGAAATAATCCGACAGGTGAACCTTCTTGCCAAACAAACAGCCGAAGCTTGCATGAACCAAGATAAGGCCAACCGTGGAAAGATTGAAACTTACCGCCTAGGTAGAAAGGCCTACGAGCTAAAAATCCAGTGGTCTAAAGCGAGAGATTTGGCTCTCAAGATCGCCCCAGAACTAGCCGACCGCCTACCTCACTTCAGCAAGTTCGAGCCCCTGAAAAGCTACAATGCGAAACACCTTCTCCAGAAGAAGGCAAGGCAACCAGTCGTTACCTGACTGGTAAAACGAAAAAGTATAAAACCATGTGGGTCGTAAGGAATATCACCTGCGACCCACTTTTTTTATTATCAATTTAAATTATATTCTGAGGATTTTCTACTGTGGTGTTTGATTTTTCCATGCAAAAAATATATCAAAGTATAACTGAGGAACTAAGCAAAATAAGACTTAATTCCCTAAATTAATCGATGGGTGCCCAGCGGGAATCGGACCCGCAACGCCAGTTCCACAAACTGGGGTTTTACCACTAAACTATGGGCACCATATAACAAACTGTCGTGTCAAACTAAATTACTAATATGTCGGCGCTTGCTCATTTATACCAGATTTATGGTTACTTAGTCGAGCCAACGCATAGAACAACGACGACAATCTATTTAGAAACGCGATCGTCATGACCGGTACCCTATTTCGTGTCCACTTTATGGGGTCCAGATCAGTGCGCAGGAGAGGAATCGAACCTCCATACCCGAATGGGCGCTACCACCTCAAGGTAGTGCGTCTACCAGTTTCGCCACCTGCGCATTTTTGCTTAAAAATAAATCTACTAACTCTAGTAGATCTTCATCATATCGGAAGATTGATTTATTTTCTAGTATGGCTAGGGTTTTAAGCCCTAAATTTTAAACCTTAACGGGCTCCTCAACCTTTGGGGCTTCAGGGCTTTCAACAATTACTTCTTTATCTTTAACACTCAAGATGCGTCTCATTTGGTGACGAATTTCTTTTGCGGCCTTGCGACGAATGAAATAAAGCTTGGCGCGACGAACTTTTGAGCGACGAACGAGTTCAACTTCATCAATCATTGGAGAATAAAGCGGAAATGTGCGCTCAACTCCAATGCCACCGACAACTTTGCGAACAGTGAATGTCGCGCCAGCTTCACGACCGTGTTTATGAGACAAAACTAGTCCTTCAAAAGCTTGAAGGCGAAATTTGCCTTTATCTTCTTCAATCTTCTGCCAGACACGAACCAAATCGCCTGAACGAATATCAAGATTTTTACGCTCTTTCAGATCTACGGGAGTTATTACCTTGGTTGCCATAGTGGGAGTACATTATCATAGCAAAAGAAAATACTCAAGGAATAAATTACTAAGACTTGATTATTCATGCTTAATTTTAATCCCAAACTTCTTACGGGCCTTCTCAAAATCTTTCGGCAAGGGTGCCTCAACTTTGACATGTTTCCCCCCTAAACTCTCAAATTCTATAGATTGAGCATGGAGTGCGGTACGCTTGAAACCAAGTGCCATTGGCCTTTTGGGAGCATAGAGGGTATCTCCTACAACGGGATGGTTAATTGCCATAAAATGAACTCTGATCTGATGTGTCCTGCCTGTTTTTGGTTCAACTTCAACTAATGAAAACTTCTCCATTTCTCCATTCAATTCATTGTGAGTTTCCGCTGGGGCCCGCTCTTTACTCCAATCGGGGGCAGGAATGACAAAAGAGGCTAATCTAGTCCAATATGTTTCCGCCTCACGCATCTCACCACGAGCTCCTCTCTGTGCCGACCATTTGCGAAAATCAGAATTACTTCTGCCGATCGGCCGACTGATGGTTCCAAACTCTTCATCAAGTCTGCCCCAAACAAAAGCTAGGTATTTTTTTATCATTGCCCGATCTTGAAATTGTTTCTTTAAATTAGCATGTCCTTCAACTGTTTTAGCAATCACCAAAACACCAGAAGTTTCTCGATCAAGTCTATGGACTATTCCTGGACGAAGTATCGGTGTGCCATCAGGTGTGCGTGTGTGTTCCCCAACATCTGCAGTATCAGGAAATTTTTTAATGATCCAATCGGTCAGAAATGGTCCGGAGTCACGACCATCTGGATGAATTATCAGCCCAGCAGGTTTGTTGATTACTATGCAATCATCATCCTCATAGAGAACTCCAATTTGGGGTATTTTTAGCAATTTATTGCTCATTACATGAATATACGCTAATCTAAGATAGTTCACAAGAAATTTATTCATGCGCAATTAGCTGTTTTGGTAGGTATCAAATGTGGGTGATAAAATAGGTTCATGCGCCCTTAGCTGTTTTGGTAGGTATCAAATGGAATTGACAATACATACATGCGCCCTTAGCTGTCTTGGTAGGTATCAAATGGAATTGACAATTTATCCATGCGCCCTTAGCTCAGTTGGTAGAGCAACCCATTTACACTGGGAAGGTCAGGAGTTCGAATCTCTTAGGGCGCACCAAAACCAAAAATCTTCCTCTCGTGGGAAGATTTTTGGTTACTCAATTTTGTGAATTTGTAACTTACACCTACATCTGCGGTGCAGATGAGGAGACAGAATTTCCCTTTGAACTAAATCCGACAATTGCGACGACAACACCTACAATGAGGTAGACCCAGTTTGTCGCGGAATCAGTGACAAAAGCTCCAAACAAAACTGAACTTCCTTGGACCAAACCAAGAATCGCGATTACCACATAGATAATTCCAACCGTCTTCAGGGCGGTTGCTACTGAAGGTTTTGAAGCTAGAAGTAGTAATACTATACCCACAATGATATGAACAATGCTACTCAAAGCATCCGCGACAATAAAGCCGAGAACTGGAGTAGCAAAAAATCCCCAGATACCGACAATTACAAAGATGACACCCAAGACAAAAGATAATGTTTTTGCCATATTATTTTACTATTAATTTATAATGCCATTGACCAACTATATTATATGCTGTATTGAGATATTAGAAAACAGGACAATCCACAGGTCGTTTTGTTCACTTAACTTGTCCCCTCGGTTGGAATCAATCAACATTCACGGCTTTTATGTTCCTGTGGAGTATCAAGTGCTTACAAATTCTTGTCCCCTCGGTTGGAATCGAACCAACATCGACGGCTTAGAAGTCCGCAGTTCTATCCATTGAACTACGAGGGGAAATATTCAAAATACTAACACAAATTGCTTAAAACCGGCTTCATGTCCGCTGTTCTATCCATTGAACTACGAGGGGTCATCATATTGATAACTAAGACACAATAACCGACAACCAAACAACACACAAGTCCATTGTTTGATTATTTCACAAAGACGGATCAGACATACGCGCGCTTCCTTGAATTATATTCGTTCTTTCCGTACCGCGATTATTAAATTCCTTTAATATTTTAGAAAGAGAATTAGAGTTAAATATCGTATTGGACTTGAACTCCGAACTTGATTCTGGTCGCGACAATCTATCACTAATTTTACTATAAGCGATATACCCAAGAACTACGAAAACCCCAGATACGATTGAAGAGATGACGATCAATAACAACCAACCAAGATAAGGGTCAGTCAATACCCGACGAATGAATGGGTCGCGATGATCCCTGGAAGAGGTGTGTCGGCGAGAATGATGTCGCGTAAAAGAAAATATAGGCATGATTTTATTATATGTTAATTCGCGTCATGGATAGTTGTGGCTTTGAGGACAAAAGACAGATTCCACTCTCTAGAAAGATTTTTTGGATCTGACGAACCTGAGGAGTTGAGACGAACATTGCCTATGGAAATTTTGTAAGGAAGCACCTCGGCTAACATCAAAGTTCTTATAACCGCCGACCAAGATCCTTGGACTTGCACACCCGCATTGATAAAGCCAAATTTGCCATTTTGGCCACTAGGATCAATGCTATCAATAGACGAGAGCACGACTCTACTACCAGTACGACCACCGAGAGATTCAATGGTCTCTATAAAAGAAACCGTATCTGAATCTTTTACAAAAAATGAAAAAACACTAGCACGGTCTGTGGCTGTTTTTTCATATAAAGATGTTAACTCTTTTTGTTCTTGTTTGTATGATTCATTTTTTGCTAATGTACTTCTAACAGTCAGTGCGTCTGCAAGTGAGACATTGACGCGATAATTCATATATCCGTAAAGCGTATAGACAAAAAGCGTGACGGAGAACGCGATAATTAGCAAAGCTATGTGATTATGATGCCTCTTCATTGTAAAGATTTAATTACTTTTAACGAAAATGGTATATCTTTGTTTTTAGCCAATCCAGAGATAGGCAGATCGACTTTATTGCCTTTGTTCAGAGTCTCCAACCTAGTCTTAAATGAAATCAACGATTCGCGAGTCGGGGCAGTGCCTGACAAAAAAATCGTGGCCGTGGAAGTTGAAATACTTTCAAACCTAATGGAATCAATTGAGATTGGTCCGCGAGCACTGATGATTTGTTCTATCAGATCAGAATAACGTATTGATGAAAAACTCTCTGAAAGAGAATCAATCAATAACATATCAGAACGCAATTCTTTTTCAATCCCTAAAATTTCGCTTATGTTCTTATCTTTTCCCGACGAAACAATGGTATCGTTTATTGAACTCCCCTCAATGTAGATGTAAATATAAGCTGGAAAAAGAGAGCAGACACCGACCAGTCCAGTGGCCGCCAACAAAAATAAAGCAACAACGGCAATATGATAGAGATACTCTTTTTTGAATATTTTCTGCTCTTGAATTGGTAGGAAACTATGTCGCATAAAAGTACTTAATTATAAAGCCAATCCCGCGGCGATGGCATACTCAAGTGATTGCGCTTTGGTAATCGCGGGAATATATTTATTGATATTAAAAGCGTTGTGCCAGACATCAGGAAGAGCGCTCCGTGGAATTATTTCACTATTTTGATTACGAATCAGAGATTCGCATTCCTTGGCGCGAGAACCGACGACAATCACTTCTGATATATCGGAATGCACATCGCTACGCGTGGTCCAATATGAATAGACTTTGTTGATCTCATTCATTATGGTATTTATTGAAAAATCGGAGATTTTTGTCAAAGGAATCTCGTCACTACCCCATGAAATCGTAGACGTAAAACAGACTACTCCTTCAGAAACAATATAAAAGCCGGTTTTCTTTTTCATAATATGTACGACAAGCTGGGTACTGTTGGAATTGTGAGAGACATATGAAAGTACAATTGACTTTGGTACTACCTCAAAAGCAACGGGAAACGCGCCGGTGGCGCGAATAAGGGCGACATAATGCTCAATATATGTTCTTGGCACAACCGAAACGCTGGCACGAAGTAAATTACCGACTACGGTTTGCGGCATAAGATCAAATTGGAATAACGCGTCTGGAGCGGAAAGTGGAACATTTTGATCCAATTTGAATTCAATGTTTTGAGCAATTGATTTAAAATCTAAACTCTGAACATCAGTCTGAAATAAATAGGCCTTTTCTTCTGGAATAGAAACCTTCACATACAAAAGATTATTTTTTGCGATAAAATCCGACAGGATAGTAGAAAATTCTTTTTCATCCTTGATTTCTCCGTTTTCCACAAGACCAACGGGAAATTCTTGGCTGGCGAACTTGGAAATGGTCAATCCATGATAATTTCTGCGATATTCAATACACCTGATTCCATCATCGGATATGTCCAGACCTGCGTGTTGCATGACCAGAAACGCTGGGGGCGGAAAGAGTTTGAAAAATAACGAGCTTTGCATGCTCTAATTGTAACGCAAAAATTGAGAAATATGAAATCTATACCCACATCGCTCGGCAAATATCTTGATTTTTCAAGCCCGCGGAAACTCAGTGGACGATTTGGCAAAATATTTGCCAAGCTATTTAAGTCTCTTTAGACCCTCCTTAAATATCTCCTTCAAGGCCGGGGCGGCGGAAGTCAAAATAATTATTATAACTATTGGAATAACATAGCGATCTGGATTTGGAATAAGTGCTCCAAGTCCATATCCAAGCCATAGCATGAGCCACGTCCAAAGGAAACCACCGATAATATTAAAAGCAAGAAATGTTTGATATTTCATTGTGCCAATCCCAGCCACGATCGGCGCAAATGTCCTTATGATGGGAATAAAGCGTGATAAAATAATCGTTTTTTTGCCGTACTTTTCGTAAAAATGTTGAGCACGAACTATATACTTTTTGTTAAATAACAATGAATCTTCGCGAGTAGAGAGCGCGGGGCCAATTTTCTTTCCAAAAGCATATCCGAGTGAGTCCCCGATCACTGCGGCTAGAAAAGTCCCAATCAATAGCCAAGAAAATGACACATAACCTTGTGAAGCCAGGAATCCGGCGGTAAATAAAAGTGAGTCTCCGGGAAAAAAGAAGCCAAAAAATAATCCCGTTTCAATAAAAATTATCAAAATCACACCTAGAGTACCGAGGGTGGTGATTAAAATTTTTGGTTCAAGTAGAATTTGAAAGAATTCGGTAGTCATTTAATTTTTTTGTCTATCCAGATAGCTCTGTAATATCAACGCCGCCGCTGACGCATCACTCATATTATTCTTACCTTGAAATCTTTCAGCTTGAACACTGGTCATAAATTCTAATTCCAAATAAACAATAAATCCGACCTTCTCTAATTCTTTTTTGAATTCATCGGCTTCTTCAAAAATAGCATTTGGTTGCTGTCTATAATTGCGCGACTCTCCTATCACAATTTCTTTGACCTCGTGTTGTTTCGCGATCTCTATTATTTCTTTCACCGCCACATCACTATTTTGCACAACTACCAAAGGTAAAGCGAACTTGCGTGATTCGTCAGAGACCGCGACTCCGATTCGCTTTGTGCCGTAGTCTATTCCGAGAATTTTCATAACTTAACAATATCATACAATTATCATAAATGTGTTGCGAAACAACGGTTTTTCCTTTATGATTGGGAAACTGATTTGCCTAAGCTAAATTGAGTAAGGCTAAACAGGGATGGGTGCCGGAGTGGTCTAACGGAACAGTCTTGAAAACTGTCGTCCTCGAAAGGGGACCGTGAGTTCGAATCTCACCCCATCCGCCATTGATCTATACTATTCACACCATAAAAATAATTAATGCTATAATTGTCCTATGGCAAGTCAACCTCTGATTATTTGGAGCGCGCCGGAACATTTATATGTTGAAAAAAAGCCCGACTGGTATTGGGCTGTTGGAATTATCACGCTGGCATTAGCGGCAGTAGCTTTTATTTTTGGCAACATAATAACTGGAATATTCGTAGTCGTCGCCGCGATTGCGTTGGTTCTGCACGCCTCCAAACCACCACGAACAGTCAGCTACGAAATAAACGATCGTGGAATCGTGGCTGGTGATATTCTCTACCCTTTTCTTAGTCTAGAATCATTCTGGATACCGCACGATGAGTTTCCGCCAAAACTAATCATCAAATCAAGAAAACTTTTCATGCCTTTTATTGTCATTTACATTGACGAGATAGATCCTGAACAAGTCAGAGAAGTCATGCTCACTTATATTGCCGAAACCGAACATCGCGAACCGCTTTTGAAACATGTTCTGGAAATGTTAGGATTTTAAAATAGAACAAAAAATAAACCATGAAAATAGCGAAAATCGTCGCCAGAGAAATTCTTGATTCGCGTGGAAATCCGACCATTGAAGTTGACATGACACTTCAAAATGGATTTTTTGGTCGCGCCTCTGTCCCTAGTGGCGCTTCTACGGGAAGTCATGAAGCTATTGAACTCCGAGATAGCGGTTCACGATATGGCGGTAAAGGCGTACAAAAAGCAGTCAACAATGTAAATACAAAGATCGCGGAAATACTAGTTGGAAAAGACTGGGATCAGAAAAGTCTAGACTTGGTAATGATTGATCTTGATGGTACCACGAACAAAGGCATGCTTGGCGCAAACGCAATTCTCGGAGTTTCTATCGCATTCTCAAAAGCCACCGCGGTAAGTTCTAAAATTCCTTTATACAAATACTTTGAGCAAACAGCAAAAACCAAAAATCCAGTGAGTCTTCCCGTGCCAATGATGAATATTTTAAATGGCGGAAAACACGCTAATAATTCAACCGACTTTCAGGAATTTATGATTATGCCCGTTGGCGCGAAATCTTTCAAAGAAGCCCTGCGCGCGGGAGCCGAGATATTTCATACTTTAAAAAAAATTATAAGTGACAGAAATCTGGCGACTACGGTCGGAGATGAAGGTGGCTTTGCTCCGACACTATCTTCAAACGAGGCCGCTATTGAAATTATTTTGGAAGCAATAAGCAAAGCGGGCTATATTGCAGAAAAAGATATCGTACTGGCTCTAGATATCGCGGCTACTGAATTGTATAAGGATGGAAAATATCATCTCGCCAAAGAAAATCGCGCGTTAACCTCCGAAGAAATGATTGATTTATATGTTGATTGGTGCGCAAAATATCCAATCGCTTCAATTGAGGATGGCTTGGCAGAAGATGATTGGAATGGTTATAAAATTCTCACGGAAAAACTCAACTCAAAAGTACAGATTGTAGGTGATGATTTATTCGTAACGAATATTGAACGTCTGGCTCGTGGCATAAAAGAAGGAGTGGCCAATTCTATCCTGATTAAATTAAATCAAATCGGCACTGTTTCAGAAACCATAGATGTGATAAATATGGCCGGTAAAAATAGCTATACCTCAATAATCTCACATCGTTCTGGCGAAACAGAAGATACAACTATCGCCGATTTTGTCGTTGGTACCGGTGTCGGACAAATCAAGACTGGATCCATCTCAAGGACTGATCGTGTCGCAAAATACAATCAACTTCTCCGACTGGAAGAAGAGTTGGGTGAGAAAGCGATTTACGTTGGAAAAAGTGCGCTAAAAAGATAAGCGGTATATTGCGCGAGTCTACCCCGCGCTTATTTCTTTGGTGCCCTCGCGTGGAATCGAACCACGATTGCAGGATCCGCAATCCTGCGTCCTATCCGTTGAACGACGAGGGCGCGATAGCCAAAACTTTACACTATTTTCTTGAGCATCGCCATCACGCGAGATTTGGTGCGTGATGATGTGTTGGCTTTGATGTAACCAGTCTTAACAGCTTTGTCTAAAGCTTGATAGATTGAAGAAATTAGTTTTTGCGCTTCAGCTTTATTTTTCGTAACAATAAGTTTTCTGAAATCCTTAATGGATTTTTCAATCGTAGATTTACGGCGGAGATTAAATACGCGCTTCTTCTTTGAAGCACGCAAAGCCTTGTGAGCTGATGAAGTAATAGGCATATAAGTATTTGTTACATGAAGTTATCATGATAAGTGAAAAAAGTAAAGAAATCCTTGTGAAGGCCTGACCTTCACTATATAGATGAAATTGATCTGATTCTGCGCTATCATACCTTCATGATCTCCCTACTTTCAGGCAAAATAGTTGAAATTGGATTGCGCCATGTAACTATTGATATTCAAGGTGTTGGATATAAGGTATATGTTACAAATGATACTCTCCATTCATTGAAAAAAGACTCTCGAATAACTTTGTGGACACATCTAGCTGTGCGTGAGGACGCAATGGATCTCTATGGATTTTTATCACCAAAAGATAAAAGTTTTTTTGAGCTTTTAATAAGTATCTCTGGTATTGGACCAAAAAGCGCTCTGAATATAATGTCATTAGTATCAGCAGACACTTTAGCCACTTCAATCCGAACTGGTTCAGTTACTCATTTGGTAAAAGTGTCTGGAATCGGCAGAAAAACGGCTGAAAAAATCGTGCTTGAATTAAAAGATAAAATGGGTGGTATCAGTAGTGAAGAAATTACTGTGGGCATGTCCAGCGACATGGATGCGATTGAGGCATTGAAGGCACTTGGCTATGACACAGATGAAGCTCGTGACGCACTGAAGAAGATTGACAAGAAAATTGAAGACACTGGTGCAAAGGTTAAGGCGGCGTTGAAGATGTTAGGGTAAATTAGAAATATTTTCCGTCCGTATTGGTCCTGTATTTTCAGTAACTACATGTGAATGTTTTTATTTTGGTTGTATAAAAAATGGCACTCCAAAACTTCGTGAGTTTCAAAGTGCCAAAGATTCAAAGTGTCAGAATAGAATACAGAGTATCATAATCCCGAGAATCAGCGGGAGAAGACCTGGCTACCAGCATCCCAACCGTGCGAGCCCCCGACAGAACTGGCATCGAGGCGCCAACCACCGTCGTACCAGCGGGCGCCCACGGCCCAGAGATTGCCATCAACACCTACGATGTAAAAAATGTTTGCATACCCGTTTGTCAATAGGATACCTTTTCCACCATTACCTTGAAGCGTAAGCAGGCGATGGAGATGGGCTAGGTTTGTTATTTCCTTACCATCTTCAATTTCCCTGAGAATGCCAAGGTCCTTGGAATATTTAAGAAGATCATGCGACCGTAGAATCGTCTCAGCGACACTGGTTTCAACTTTTGAAAAGAAAAGTTTTTTGAAATTCTCATTGAAATCGCAAAACTTCACTCCATTGACTGTAGATCTACCAAAGTTGTCTTTGGCGACAAATCTGTCAATTTTTGGACACTCAACGGAATCGTGGTATTTTAGCCGTCTGTTAGGTGGTGGTTCTTGTACCACCAATTCATTCGCCAAGAACCTCTTCACACCACTGGGTCCACCAAGTTTGGTGTAGATGGCTATATTTTGACCGTTTGTTATGTCATGGTACTTGTTCTTCATACTTACCTTTCCCCAGCTAATTGCTAGGAAATTTCTTGCTACCCGCAAGTTGAGGAGTCGCTACGCGACGGTGTGCTAGAGGATGAAACTATCACCATAGCTCTGGAAATACTATACACATAAACTATATATCTGTCAATCTAATTGTAAATAAAATCAGACAGTTATTTTAGAGACGAGTTGTCCTAATTTATGAGCATTTCCATGACTCAACATCCCTAGATATGAATTAACGGTTGCTTTGACTTTATCTGGGTCACCTTCTAATTTCTTAGTCTCAATATTTCTAAACATCCGTTGTTTTGTTGAAGTTCGTAAGACCCGATGATTTGGAAAATTAACCCAACCCAAAAAATCAACACTGGAAGCGAATGTCTCTATGGAAATTTTATTTGGGTGTAAAGTTAGTCCTAATTTTCCTTTCAAAAATACTTGTATGGTAGCCAAAATAAATTCAAGCCACTTTCGATCTTGGTGCAGAACGACAAAATCATCGGCATATCTGATATACCATTTCGCTTTTAATTTATGCTTCACATATTGATCAAACTCATTCATGAAAATATTAACAAATAGTTGTGAGGTGAGATTTCCCAACGGTAATCCAACACCCAATTTGGTTGAACAGAAACTACCAACTATTTCACGAATAAGCCACATGATTTCTTTGTTAGGAATGTATTTTTCAAGAACACTGAACAAGATTTGGTGATCTATAGAAGCAAAGAATTTCTTGACATCGCATTTCAGAACCCAGACGGTTTTGGTGTGACCAAATGATGCTCTATACGCAAAATTACTGAATCTACAAAAACCTCTATGGGTCCCTTTCTCATTCCTGCAAGAATATGAATCCGACATGAATGTACGATCAAAAAATGGATAAAGTCTTCTATACAATGCATGGTGAAGTAATCGGTCTCTCACTAGAGCTTTATGAATATCGCGGGGTTTTGGGTCACTGATTTTGAAATGATGATAATTTCCATGAGTATATGTTTTATTTCTTAAATCATGGTGTAATTCTCTTATATTCAATAATAAATTTTGAGTGAATTCAGACACATCTATTTTACATCTCTTACAACAAATAAATTCTCTCCAAGCTTCAAGCAAATTTCCCATGGAAATGATATCCTCGTAGGTATGATTAAATTGGATTCGTCCCATACAACAAATAATACCCCCCCCCGCGGATTTCGCCAGTATTTTTGCCGGTGGTAGAAAAAATTAAGTTACTTTACAAATCATGGATCATGATTCACAGGAAAATTCCACGCACGGAACGCTTCGGGCTTGGTAATAGGATAGATAATGCGTTTCTTGATCTACTTACAGTTTTGAGAAGAGCTTCATTTACAGAACCAAAACAAAAAATACCTTTGCTAGAAATCGCCGTTGTAAAAATAGATGACATTAGATTTTTCATTCAACTTCTTTGGGAAAACAAACTGATATCTCAAGAACAATTCATTTCTTTTGGAACCGAGATTTATACTATCGGAAAAAATATTGGTGGTTGGAGAAAGGAAATAGTAAAGAAAACTTCCCAACATTAGTGTGGGGAAGAAACAGTAGAATAGCGGGAGAAGACCTGGTTACCAGCATTCCAATCGTTCGAGTTCTCGACAGAATTGGCATTGAGGTTCCAACCATCGTCGTACCAGTTGGCGTTCACGGCCCAGAACTTCGTGCGATATGTCATCCATACGACTATCCCTTGAATACTCTCAGGGTCACTATTTTACGGGGTCCTTGAAACCCTCCAACACATCGCACCGATTCTTTTATTTTTTTGAATATCAATATCCCCTCTCGTCTGAAAAGTATTTGAGACGATTCTCGAACATTGATATCCAAGGCGCTCCGTGGAAGTCGTAACCGCCACAGCATAGACATCCTCATTTTTATTATAGCAAAATTAAAAGAACCCCCCGAAACTTTTTGTAAAGTTTCAGAGGGTTTGAGATTCAAAGTGTCAGAATAGAATACAGAGTATCATAATCCCGAGAATCAGCGGGAGAAGACCTGGCGACCAGCACTCCAACCGTACGAGTACTCGACAGAACCGGCACCGAGGTGCCAACCATCGCCGTACCAGTGGGCGTACACGGCCCAGAGATTGCCATTGGTATCACGGACATAGAAGATGTTTGCGTACCTATTGGTGAGTAGGGTACCTTCTTCACCGTTTCCTTGGCGTTTGAGACACTGGTGGAGGTGTGCGAGATTGGTCTCTTCCTTGTCTTCACCAATCTCCGCGCGAATACCAAGATCTTTGGAGTTTCGGAGGAGTTTGTGGACTCGGAGGTCAGTAGCTTGAATGTTTTCCTCAACCTTGGGTAGGAAGTGTGCGTTGAAGTTGTCGCCGAAGGAGGAGTAATAGTTGACTCCGTCAACGGTCTGACCTGCTTTGAAGTGGTCAGAAGCCACAAACTTCTTGACAGCCGTAATCTTAACTGGGGTCACGAACTCAAGGAGTTTAGTGATAGTGGTTTTTGTGCGATTTTTGATCGCCTCAACCCAGAGACCAATGGCCGTGGCAGTGTTTAGGATTGCCCATTGAGCATCCTCATTTGGAAGAGCACCGAAATGATGCTGATGCTCGACAATTACCCTGGCGAGCTTAGGGATCTGTTGTTCAGTCATAACATTCCTAACTGTTTTTACAGGCTTTAGTTGTTAAATAGCGGTGAACAAGATAAATATCAAGTTCTCTATTCTGCACGCTATTATACACCCAAACTATATATCTGTCAAGTAAGTAAGCGTTACACACTAAAATATCACATAGTAAATCTTTTAACTAGAATATCTAGATATTCTTCATATACTGGAAAGAATTTTTTTATCACTGCTATAAAATATCACCAATATTTTTTGCAACATACGGCTTGAGATTGTCCATATATCCTCGTAATATATCTAGTTTTCTATTTATTTCAGGATATTTCATATTATGCTTGTGCCGTATTATAATTTTTGGACCATTCCACTAGCTTGCGATCACGCATTCGTCGCAACCATTCTGTGTCCATCCAAATCTTGGCCGCATAAACTCTCCAACGAAGATACGAACCTGGCTCCTTCTCATATATAAGTCTTCCATCTCTTGACACAACATGCATCAAAGTTGGCGATGCGCTCGCAAGATTTATAACTTCAGCATCATCACGCTTGAATATTTTCTCAAATTCAACTGCCAAACGGGCAGTATTGACTTCACCGCGCTTGATTACGGCGATATCTATATCACTTTTTGAATGAGTCCTACCAGTAGCTTGTGAGCCAAAAAGCACCACAAAATCAATCTGATATTTTTTTGCCAAAGCGGAAATTAAAGGAGTGTTGGTATCAATGTTCATAAGATAAATATAACACAAGAATACATTTCCGCAAATTTTATATGTAAGAATTTTTTGATCATTGAAAATTTAATATTAAAAGAACCCCCCGAAACTTTTTGTAAAGTTTCAGAGGGTTTGAGATTCAAA
>ERZ1292623.156-Hain-H51-01um-R1-156-length-75714-cov-8_pt1 | contig 75714 bp, 76 predicted proteins | sample MGYA00564398_ERZ1292623 | MGnify/ENA primary metagenome ERZ1292623 (study PRJEB36523, sample SAMEA6512633) | groundwater metagenome | collected 2019-01-07 | study: AquaDiva: Metagenomics assemblies of 32 groundwater samples
AATGGATTTTGCAACGAGAAAATACGTGCCGCCATCAAAGCCGGCAGAAAAATTCTACCGACCGGGCTATTGTCGAGCAACAGATCGCCGACCGCTCCAGTAAAGAAGAGGAAGAGATTCGCAAGGAAGCTGAAATGTTTAAGCAGGGCGGATTGGAAGCGTTGCTTACCAAAAAAGCGGCAGTCGGCGAGACGCGAAATGTAAGTACCGATAAAATCGCCGACAAAAAAATGGATCGACCGGTTTCAAGTACCGGCAACAGTACTGTTGATGCGGCGAAACCGGTTGTTAAGGAAGAGATTAAAAAAGAGTTGCCGGAAAATTTGAAAGCGCCTGAATCCCATGAAACTGCGGATAAGAATGATCGTAGAAAGGTTTTTCGGTACGAAAATATTGTCGATGATAAGATTTACAAAGAACAAACCGCCAAAGGCGGGGTTAAGTGGTATGTCGGAGAAAGTATTGATTTAGAGAAAGCCAGAGCGGACGGTATGGAGCTAAGCGAGAATGCCAAGAAAATGATTGAACTTGCCGGAAAAGCAGGAAAAGGACAAAGCGGTCGAACAATCGAGCCGGTCAAGTCGGATTCCAACAAACGATCGGATGGCGGTAAAGAGGCCGGATCGAGCGATACAGTTATTGAAGAAGCGAAGCCGGAGAGGAATGAAAACCGGGCCGAAGAAAATACCGAACATAAAATAAGTTATGGAACAGCGGAAGCGGAAGATAAAAAGCCGGAAATAAACAATATTGATAAGATCGAAAAAGATCTTGCCGAGATTAAAGAGGGTGAGGAAATCGGACTTTGAGCTCCCAAATCTCCTACAAAATTACGATTATTCCGAAATTACAGATATTACAAATCACTTGACACTTAGTAATTTGGTGACTCGCAAGGGGAGTGAAAAACGGGGGAGTGGCCGAAATTGCACTTTTATTTACTTTTTTATTTTTTGCCAAATTCAGCCCAAGCCGGGATTAAACTAGGCAATAAAATAGAAGAAAAAATAAAACAGATTTTATTGTGGTATTTTTCAGGTGATTTGGGCTGATAGAATGAACTCTTAAAAAATGCGGAATATCGACCGTATTTAGGCATAATTGAGCCGTGCTCGCGGTTCCCGCATTCCCCCGAAGCATATTGCGGAAGAGAGGGGCTCCAATTGACCTATTATGTGGAAAAAATACCAAATGAGCTTATGGTACCTAAATAGGGCTGATTAATGATTTTAGAGTCTCGTATTGGCACACTATGACAACAATTATGACCTGATTGCCAAATATAAACAGCATCAATGTCAGACCTGAGTAATGACATATAACATACATAATGCGTCATAAATTAAATCAATTATTGCTTAATACTTTCGTATGATTATGCAATACAGGACTATATAAATAAAAGCCCTAGAATCAATTCTACGGCTTTTTTATTAGTTTTCCGATACCTATTACCTCTATTTATTATGTCGTAGCGTCTTTTTTTAGGTATTTATCAATTGTCGTGGTTTTGATCAGTCCGATGTTGGCAAAGATCCGAATCATAAAGGCAACCAGAATCGCCAAATATAAGTCCAGGTTCAACTTATCTCCGACAAAGGTGATGAAGACGGCTACAAGCATATTAAAGGCCAATCCCGAGAGAAATATAGCTGTATTGTATTTCTTTTCAAATGTGGCCTTTACAGCGCCAAACAAGGAGTCCAAAACGCCGACAATCGCAACAGCGGTGTAACGGGTGTACTCCGGCGGTATATTGAATCGTAGAAAGCCGCCAATGATCAGTCCAAGTGTTAGCCCGACAATTATTAAATACATATATCCCCCGTAAAAAATATTAAATTAAATATAATAAATAACAAATTAACTATATGCACTTTTATTTTTCAATATATTTTAGTGTCAAATTCTATCTTCGCCGACTATAAGTTAATATTGATTATATATTATTTATTAGTTAATTCCCTCTCTCCCCTGCCTACCGCAGGCAGGCCCGTCCGAGGGTTACCTATCGCTTTTTTGAAGCTTTTTATGCCAGACAACGACCAGCGGCGAAGCTACGAATATCGAGGAATAAGTCCCGATGATTATTCCGATTGTCAAAGTTAATATGAAATGCCGAATTGAAATACTTCCCAATATCAATAATGAAAGCAAAACTAAGACCACTGTCATTGATGTCGAAATTGATCTGGCCAAAGTTTGATTTACGCTTTCCTCTGTTGTGACGGCGATATCCTGCCTTGGATTTTTAATGAAATTCTCTCGAAGCCGGTCATAAACAACGATTGTGTCATGGACCGAAAAACCCATAATCGTGAGCAGCGCAGTAATAAAGAGGACATCAACCTCCATCCAATAATAGAAATGGCCTATTAGAGCGAATAATCCGATGGTAATCAATAAATCGTGAGCCAGAGCAATTACCGCCGAAACGCCGAACTTCCATGAAGATAACGGCTTTGGAAGCTTCCTAAAAGCGTAAGCGATATAAATAATGATGCCGATTGAAGCCATGATTATGGCATAGATCGATCTTGTTGTCAGATCCTTGCCAATGGTCGGGCCGACATTGTTGTAGCTGATCTCTTTTGCATCTCCCAGATTCGTTGTTAAAGTCGATAGGATTTTCAAATGTTCGTCATTTGATATCGATCCGAGCTTGATGCTGACACCGTCTGTACCGCTCGGTTTGACTTGGAAACCGCTGTACCCCATCTCTTGAAGTGATTTAGTCGTTATCTCAACTCTATTGGAATTGATTGACTGTATTTCCATAATTGTGCCGCCTCTGTAATCGATTCCAATCCTCAACCCAAAAACGATCAAGGCAGCCGCTCCGACGACGGCCAACAGGCCGGATAGTATAAACCATATTTTTGAATTTCTAATAATTTTATACATGGATAAACCTCTTGGCTCCGCTGCCGGCAAAGAGCAGCATTATTGTTCTGGTCACCGTTATGGCTGTAAATAAGCTAATAAAGATACCAATGCCAAGCGTAAGGGCGAATCCTCTAACCGGACCGGTACCGGCGATAAAATATAAAATGGCGCAGGTAATCAAAGAGGAGAAATTTGAATCCCTAACCGAACTCCACGCTCTCTTGAAGCCGTCGGTGGTGGCGAGGTTTACGGACTTACCGGCAATCAACTCCTCTTTCATCCTTTCAAATATCAGGATATTGGCGTCAACCGCCATGCCGATTGAGAGAATAAATCCGGCGATACCGGCTAAAGTTAGAGTTACCGGAATCAGTTTGTAAAGCGCCAGAGCGATAGTTGTATAACAAAGAAGGGCAAATACAGCGATCAAACCGCTGGTTTTATAATGAATAATCATAAATAAAGCGATCAACAACAATCCAACCGATCCAGCCAGGGCGCTCATTTTGAGGGAGTCCTTGCCTAAGGTAGCGCCGACATTTTGTTGGGCAACTAATTTGGCCGGCACCGGCAGCATACCTTCGTTTAATCTTTTAGCCAGCTGTTGGGCCTCTTTTATATCTTTTGAACCGGTGATGATTGCTTCGCCGCTGGTAATTTCGGTATTTACCGAAGGCGCTGTAACAATCTTATTATCAAGTACTACCGCTATCTGTTTATTCAAATTATTCTTTGTTAGATCGGCAAATTTTGCTTTTCCGGAATTGTCAAATCTGATCGAAACGACCGGACTGGATTGAAGGTTGCTTTGGTTCTCATTCTGGAATGTTGCCTCGGCGTTTACCAATTGTCTGCCTGTTAATTCGGTCGTTTTCCAGTAGCCGGGATAAGTATATGCCGGATCGTAATAATCATTTAATTGGACGCCATTTTCGGCAGTACCCTGCTGCATAAAAACCAACTCATATGTGGCGCCGATACGGGAAACGGCTTGGTTCATATCTTTAACACCCGGCAACTCTATTATCACCCGGTTTGAACCGGAAGTTTGAATCGTCGGTTCCGATACGCCCAACTCATCGACTCTTTGTCTAAAAACACTCGAAAGGTTATTCAGATCTTTCATCTTGTCGGTCGATCCGGAAAGATCAGCTTCATAAATCAGTTCGGTCCCACCTATCAGATCAAGACCCAAAAGCGCTTTTATTTTTTGTCCCCAAAACGGACTTTGAGGTATATCAATAAAGACCGCGAAAGTGGTTAATATCACAATAAAAGAAAAAAGAATCCAAAGATTTCTTCTCATAATTATCCTTTCAATCTGATAATACTATGAATAACAAAATATAGTCAAATACTAATTATAACAATGGATAAACCACCAACTCGTAATTACGGGCCAGGGCGGGCAAAACATCATCTTCGAGCATGGAGAAACCCTTGGGAATCGAATCAAAGACGGAGGGTTCCAAGACATATATTCCCTTCAGCTCCCCTAAATCATTAGTTGCCACTGTAGCGGTATATTTATGATTTTTGTGAAATTTTACAATTTCATTAATGTCGAGAGGCGCTTCAAAAGACGGGTTGACTACCAAAAAAGTATCACGAAAGATCTTTTTCAGGGGCGACAATGCTCCCCCGCTGCCGTTTTCGGACTGGATGTATTCTATTATGGTTTCCCCTGTTTCGGGAGGTGAAATCTTGTCCTTTAGATTCAAAACCATAGAACCGGACGCGATATAGATTTTATTAAATCCGGATTGCGACAACTTAACTATTATTTTATTGACATCATCGATCGTCTTGTTGGCTCCCTTTCCGCCGACCAGAATAACAGCATTTTTTAAACTTTCCTTGCCCAGGGTCTTAGAGATCAGATGTTCGATGGCGTGGGAACGATTTCTTACAGCTACCCCGTCAATGGTGGCATCAATTTTCTCAAGTATTCCTTTTCTGATCGATATCGTGATTCTTTCTCTCTCCATATTCATCCTTTATTAGACTATTCTTATATTGATATTACCAAAGTCGTATTCCTGAATCAATATAAAATACTTCACAATATGAAAAAGTATGAAGAAGTTATACTATTGTTAATCGATTAGAGATCATTACAAAATCATCCGGCATTTTAGTTTCATATATTGACTGCTTGGTTTCGCCCGGCAGATAAAAAGCGAGATGGTAAGAGTGCAGTAATTGTCTTTTAACGCCGATAGATTTACTTAGTTTAACGCTTTCTTTTGTTCCGTATATTAAATCTCCTAGTATAGGAATATTCAGATATTTGGAATGGACGCGAATCTGATGAGTCCGACCGGTTTTGATGTTGTATTCAACCAGAGAAAACTTTTTGTTATTAAATTTATAATATTTTAGAACTTTGTAATCACTGACAGCTAATCTTCCTTTGTTTTCGTCCAGTATCGCCATTTTTTTACGGTTTTTGGGATTTCTACCGATAAAATTTGAGACCGTTCCGGATTTATTTTTTGGCCAGCCGAAACATAGAGCTAAATATTTTTTTTCGACCGTCCTATTTTTTATTTGCTTCGAAAGCGACCGCAGTGCCATTTGATTTTTAGCGACGACCAACAAACCGGATGTGTCCTTATCTAAACGATGGGCGATACCCGGCCTAGTTTTTGAGTAGCCGCTCTCTTCAATGTCGCTTGTCTTTATTTCTGGAAAGTGATGAATAAGCGCATTAACTAGGGTTCCGGTAAAATTCCCTGTTGCCGGGTGAACCACCAAGCCGGCTTGTTTATCTAAAACAATTACATCGTCATTTTCGAATATGATATTTAAATCAATATCTTCCGGTTCAAGATCGATCGAACCCTTATTCTCAATTAAATCAATTCGTAATTTATCATCTTGCCTTAAAAGATAACTCGGCTTTACCGCTTTTGAGTTGACCAGAACACTTCTGCTCTGAATCAAATTTTTAAAATATGTTCGCGAATATGAAGGATATTTCTCAAACAAAAATAGGTCTATTCTCCTCCCAGTTTCATTTTTTGAGATAAAAATATTTTCTATCATTTTAAATAACCGGAGATACTTGTATCGGCATTAACTCTGTATCTGTTAAGTTCCAATAAATTGCTAAACTTTGAAATGCCGGTCTTAGTAGTAACGGCGTATTTATATCCGGCGCTAGATACGATATTTATGGTCTCCGTATTATATTTTCCGGCCGGATAACAAATACTGTCAATTGTCTTACCCAAAATTTGCTCGAGCCGGAATTTACTGTCGGCAATTTCGGTACCTTGTTTCGTTGTATTTGAAACCGAAAGATCCGGGTGTGATAAAGTATGAGAACCTATTTCAATACCGTTATTATTGATTTCTTTGATTTGGTATTCCGTCATATAATTTGATTTACCGATATTATTTACGATGATGAAAGAAACCGCGACCATTCCCCTTTTCTTTAACTCCGGATAGGTATTTTGATAAAAATTATCATATCCGTCATCAAATGTTAGAATTATTGGTTTATCAATCGATGGTTTTAATTCGGATAAAGTTATTGTTTGGTATCCGAGCGACCGAATTAAGTCCAGCTGCTCTGAAAACTTTTCAGGTGAAACCGAAAGATTGGTTCCGATGCTGTCTGTCGAATCATTATAATCACGAATGTGATGATACATCAAAATCGGTAACTGCATATTGGATAAATCCTCTATGATCGCCTCACTGCCGATGATAGTATTTTCTGTCGGTTGAGAATCGGTTGCCGTTTCTTGATTGATTAAAGATTTAGAATATTCATCACCTTTGATTTTAGCAACATAAAATGAAGTGACGCCGACTAACAAAAAAAACACAACTGCGGCAATAATCAATTTTTTATTTATCCGTTTCAAGTTATTTATTAAGTAATTTATCCTCATTTATTTCAAGCAAATCCACCCTTTCAATTTTATCACTTAATTTACTAAATTGTTCATTTACAGAGATCATTGTTTTGCCGGCATTGCCCAAATGTTTTGAGAGGACTGAAATGTTGTCGCCCAGAATCCCCGATTCCTGTTTGACTGTTTTTAATATCATTAATATCTCCCTGCTCATTTCAGTTACTCTCTTGCTCTCCAACCCCAGCATAATAGTTCGAAGGTAATGAAAAAAAGTTGATGGAGAACTCACTATCACATGTTTATTGGCAGAATACTCAAACATCTCCTCTTCGTTATTTATTATCTCAAAATATATCGATTCGGAGGGAATGTACATAAAAGCAAAATCGGCAGTTCCCTCTCCCGGCTGAATATATTTCTCCGATATGGCGTTGACATGCTTTTTGAAATCGTCTTTGAATTTTCTTCTGAATGAGAGTCGTTCAATCTCTGTTTCGGTTTTAATCATCTGATTAAAATTTTCCAAAGGAAATTTCGAATCAATCGGAATTTTCCCGGCATCCAGATGAATAATAGCATCAACGATGCTACCGTTTCGGAACGCGTATTGAATATCGTAATACTTCCTGGGTAGCGCCTTTGACAACATATCCTTCAGACCTTGCTCTCCCAAATTGCCCCGAAGTTTAGGCGATTTTAGAAAATCTTGGACATTCTTTAAATTCGTCCCTATCTCTTTCATCTGTCCCAATTCGGAATTGACCGCCATAATCACCCGTGCGGCGTTATCCAATCTTTCGTTGACGGCGTTGGTAGTTTTTGAGATTGAATCGGCCAGATTTTGTTGTAGGGACTGGATGTTTTGGTTTAAAAACGATAGTCCCTGATCTCCCCTTCTAATTTCCTCCATGTCGCGGAATTTTTTTGAAATATATAATATTAAAACTGTTGCCAAGAGCGCAACTGCGGCAAATATCATAAATACTAAAGTAGTTGTGTCCATTTCCCTCCTGTAATTCCGATATATACAAAATTATACCGAACAAAACTAGAACATGTCAATAAAATGAATATGTATCATAGCACAGATAGGTATAAATGTAAATTATCTCGCAACTGAATCCGGGCATATCGTATTAAATGGACAGTATCGGCAGGAAAAAAAATCCGGCTTGGCTGTAAGCACATTTTTCTTAATTCCGGTTACCACTTCTCGTATCATCTCTCTGGTTTTCTCAATTTCATCAATTCTGAATACCGCCTCGCCTCTTACGCCGGACTCAATAAAATAGAGAGTGGTTTTAGGAATGACATTGAATTTTGTAAGGTATGAGAGAGCATAAATCTTCATTTGGGTCGATTCCTTGATTCTGCGGTCGGCGTCCTCCTCTGTTTTGACATCAGAAGTCTTAAAGTCGCGAATCTCGATTTCTTTACCATGTTTGTAGATGGCATCATATCGGCCGATGATTGTGGTGCCGTCGACGATAAAATCGAAAGATGTTTCCTGCGCCAAAGGAGTCATACCCTCTTTTTTATCGTCATTGTAAAAAAGTTTTATGGCATCAAGACCGGCCTCAAAACGCTTTTTCTCATGTTCGACGCTAATAAAACCAACATTTCGAAAGGCCTCTTTGTAATCATCCATGATTAAAGATAGGTTAGTTTCCTCTTTTCTCATTTTTCTTGCCAGATGATGATTGATTGCCGAGTGGATAGCAATCCCGAACATCAAGGCCTGGTTTTCCAAAAGCGGTATCCGTATGATATGACTGTAGTAAAACTTTTTCGGACAGGTATAGTAATCGTCTATCTGGAGCCGGGAAAGCTTGATATTGTCCAAGGTGAACCGTCTTGGCATTAGCGCCAGTTCCGGCCCTTTATTAAATTTCTCAATCTTTTCCATAAAAGACGCCTTATTCCGGTTTTTGATAATATTCGGGTCATCCAAAATCTCCAAAACAAATTGGGAGATTTTCTTTTTCCGTTTGCCGCCGTAATCATCAGCAAAGGTCAAGTATAACAATTCCTTTGCTCGGGTGGCAGCGACATAAAAAAGACGTCTTTCCTCCTCCAGATGAAAATCGCCGATCGGCAATTTTTCCTTGATTAATTCTCCCGGTATCGGCAGGGATTCTTTTTTCTTTCTGGCCGGAAAACGCTCCGAAGTTAAATTAACAATGAAAACCACTTTCCACTCCAACCCTTTTGCCGAATGAACCGTTAAAATATTAACGGCATCGATATCCGGATCTATTTCAGAAACCGATATCTCGTCTCCCGCTTCCAGCAGCATCTCTAAATTTTCCAAAAAAGAAATGACATTTTTTTGGTTTGAAATATTATTAAACTCTGAAATTCGTTCAAAAAACTTGGCGATATTTTTTAGTTTGATTTCGTCCTCATATTCATTGCTTCGGCTTAATTTCTTTAGGTAATCTTTCGAGACTAGGTATTGATAAAGAAGCTCGCCGGCATTCAAATCCCTCATTTTGCTCTGGAAACTACAGACATCGCTTGACAACCCGATTATGGTTTCATCAGGCCGTGCGGTGCTTTTTGCATCTGACCTGATTAGTGAAATAACAGGCCGGTTATTTTTTTTTGAACGAATATAGTATTCAGAGAGTAAGGAAGGAGCGATATTGTAGAGTTCCGAAGTGGCTAGAGAATATAAACTTAAATTATCACCGAGATTGATTAGTATTCGAAAAAACGAGATTAACATTTTAATCTCTTGTCGGTCATATAAATTGCTGGCGCCGGAGAATATGTATGGAATCGACATTATGTTTAGGGCTTGGATAAATGGTTCGGCTTGACTGTTCGCTCGGACTAAAATGGCAAAATCAGAAAAACCATAACCGGATTTTTTTCTCAAGCTCAAGATAGTTTCAGCCACACCGTCCGTTTCAAGTGAAAGGGTTTCTTCGTATTTTAGTTCCGGCATTTTTCCATGTTTGTTCGAAATCAGCCGTTTATTTATTTTATTTTGAACCTCCAGCCGATCGGGATTGTTGTGTTGAATCAATTTATATGATGAATCCAGTATTTCCTGGCTGGAACGATAATTTTCAATCAACACAATTTCTTTTGATTTCGGATATGATTTTTTGAAATCCATGATATTTGAGATCGAAGCGCCGCGGAAACGGTAGATTGATTGATCATCGTCGCCGACCACGGTAATGTTGCCGTTTTTTCCAGCCAAAAATTTCACTATTTCATTTTGAGCATAATTTGTATCCTGAAATTCATCGACCAAGATATATTTAAATTTATTCCGGCACTCTTGCAATATCTTCGGATTATCTTTTAGCAATCGATAGGTTAAAAATATCAGATCGCCAAAATCAAGATTTCCAGCTTGAATCATTAAGTTAGAGTATCTGGCGTAAGCATCAGCTAACTCTAAAATCTTTTCGCTCTCATTGATTTCCACTTTTATTTTACTTTTTGACAACTTCTTTTTGGCATAATCATAATATTCGTCCGGCGTTATCAACTCGTCCTTCAACCGTGAAAAATGGTTTAAAAGAGCTGAAATATGGCCGGTCGGATTTGAAAGCGGAAGATAATATTTCAAATTAAAAGCAAAAAGATTTTCTCGGATGAAAATTGCTTGCTCGGCTTGGGTCAGGATTTTAAAATTCAGAGGCAATCCCAAATCTAGCGAATAATCGCGGAGCAGACGGTCGCCAAAAGCGTGAAAAGTTGAGATCCAAATATCAACGAAGCCATACGGCACAAGCTGGTCTACCCTTTCTTCCATCTCGCTGGCCGCTTTTTCGGTGAATGTCAGAGCCAGTATTTCGGATGGCAGAGCCAGGTGTTGATCGATCAAGTGAGCGATTCGTCTGGTTATAACGGTCGTCTTGCCCGTACCGGCGCCGGCAATAATTAAAAGAGGACCCGATTTGTATTCGACCGCTTCTCTTTGTTTCTTGTTAAGGTCTTCGAGTATATTTTTGTCGTTATTTTCAAAGTCGATTTTAAGCTGCATGGAGCCCATTATAACATAACCAATACAAAAACGAGCACAAAAAAGCTCTTTGGAGGTCCCCCATTCTTGCGAATGAGGGATGCTTCAAAGAGCTTTGACGGCTTAGACACCGAGGTATCTAATTAGTCAACGCACATATACTAGCATATTTGGGGAAAATAGTCAATCCTCTACTTTTTCAGCTTCTCTGCCTCCGTCTGAAACTTTTTAGCAGATCCGAAACCTTTGTAAACAGATAAAAATCTAAGATAGGCGACTTCGTCGACGCTTTTTAATTTATCCAAAACCATATTACCTATTTGGCGGGATGGAATCTTTTTTATATTTGAGACCAAAAGCATGCCCTCAATTTCATCAACGAAGTTCTCAATCTGTTCTTTAGAAAACGGTCTTTTTTCAAAGGCGCGATGCATGCCGCGGGAAAGTTTTTCTTTTTCGTAATCTTGAATCGAGCCGTCTCTTTTAATCACATGAAGTTTGACCGGCTCTATTTTTTCATATGTGGTAAAACGATAATGACATTTGATGCACTCTCTTCTGCGTCTGACAAAACTATCCTCGTCTCGCGAGTCAATGACCTTGGTATCGGATTTTTTACAGGCAGGACAAAACATATGAGTTAATATGATATAAGTTACAAGTTATAAGTATAATAGCACAAAAAAAGAGAGGAATCTGCTATTATTCCACTCTTGCGCCTTTTATCTTCTTTCTTATATCCTCTATCTTGTAATTATTTCAATTTGCGTCGTATGAAAGCCGGAACCTCGAGCTCTTCCTCGTCGTCGTTTTCTTCCGGTTCAGCCGGTTTTTGCGGCTCCGGAGTGGCCGAAGATCCGAACAAAGGTCGTTCGGTTCTTCTGATTATCTGCGAGCTTGGAATATCAGAGATTGGCGTTTCGCTTTGAGCTAGATTTTTCTTTGGATATTTAACCTGTTCCGATTCAAAACCGGTGGCTATGACAGTAATTTTTACTTCGCCTTGCATTGCTTCATCAATAATGGCGCCGAATATGATATTGGCGTCGGTATCGGCCGCTTCGGTGATTGCTTTGGCCGCTTCATCAATCTCATACATACCGAGATCGGGACCGCCGGTGATATTAAATAATATACCCTTGGCGCCGTCGATTGAAAGCTCAAGAAGCGGCGAATCGATTGCGGCTCGCGCTGCTTCAATCGCTCGATTGTCGCCGGTTCCGTGGCCGATTCCCATCAAAGCCGAACCGGCATCGGACATAATCGCCTTAACATCAGCAAAGTCAACATTGATAATGCCGTGATAGATAATTAAGTCGGCAATACCTTGAACGCCCTGTCGTAAAACGTCATCAACAACGCCGAACGCGTCAAAAAGCGATGTTTTCTTATCGATGACCTGCAATAAACGGTCATTTGGAATAGTGATTAAGGTGTCAACCTTGTCTTTCATCTCCGCAATTCCAAGATCGGCGATTTTTCGGCGTCTCATACCTTCAAATGAAAAAGGTTTAGTAACGACACCGACAGTCAAGGCGCCCAACTCTTTGGCTATTTCAGCCACAAAAGGAGCAGCACCGGTTCCGGTTCCACCGCCCATACCACAAGTAACAAAGACCATATCTGCGCCTTTGAGTGTTTCGTAGACCTCTTCTTTATTCTCTTCAATTGCTTTTCTGCCAACCTCCGGATCGGCGCCGGCGCCTAACCCGCGAGTTGTTTCTTTGCCGATTTGAATTTTTTGGGGGGCTTCGTTAAAGGCGAGAGCTTGAGCGTCGGTGTTGACGGCTATGAATTCAACTCCTCGAAGTTTGGATGTTATCATTCTAGTCACGGCCGAACAGCCGGAACCGCCGACTCCAACAACACGAATGACTGCAAAATTTTCTAGCTCAGAAGATCTTTTTTCTGCCATCTCTTTCCTTAATTATTAATCGACATTAAAAGGATTATAGTGGGATAAAATATTTATGGCAAGAAGTGTCTAAAGAAGTTCCTGGTTTTGTCAATAAATCCACCCATTCCAGGTATATCAAAATCGAAGGAACTCCCTCCCTCGTTCTTATTTTTACCCCATAACATCAACCCTATGGCCGTAGCATATACTGGATCATCAAGCTTGTCAATAAGGCCGGAAATTTCTAATATCGGTCGACCAACTTGAGCTGGCAGATGCATGGTAGATTTGGTCAACTCAACCACGCCTTCGATTTTTGCCCCGCCTCCGGTCAGAACTACACCCGCCGGAAGAGCGCCGTCACGGTCTATTCGCGTCAATCTCTCCTTTACGATCATTAGTATTTCATTCAATCTCGCTTCGATAATCTCCGAAATATATTTGACATTAGCCGTACCCTCTTCGTTTTTATCGAGCTTTCTAAGGTCGATTTCTTCCTTCTCATCGATTTTATCAGGAATAGCGTAGCCGTATTTTAGCTTAATTAGGTCGGCAAGATCGATATTGGTTCGTAGTCCAATGGCGATATCGTTTGTGATATGGATTGAACCGATCGGAATGACTTCGGAAATAATCATATCTCCTTCCTCGAATACCGAGTATGAAGTTGATCCGGCGCCGATATCGATCAGGACTACGCCGATATCCTGTTGTCGCTTCGAGAGGAGAAGCCCGGCTGTTGAAATTGGAGAATAAACCAGTCCGGAGATACTGACTCCGGCTTGGGTAACGGCCCTAGTTAAGCTTTTTAAAGCATTGGTTGACGTTGAAATAACACTGGCAATGACCTCGAGGCGGATGCCGGTCATACCGACCGGATCCTTGATTTCTTCATGACCATCGATTATGAAGTATCTGGGAATGACATGAAGAATTTCCCGATTTGGTTGGCTCGGTGTCGTTTTAGTGGACTCGATTACTTTTTCGACATCAACCTCGCCTATTTCACCATCTGCCTTGGAAACAGCGATTACTCCTTTGGTATCCTCTGATTGGATATGGGCCCCCGATATTCCGACAAAGGCGTTTGCAACTTTCATACCGGACATTTTTTCAGCTTCAACCAACGAGGCGGAGATTGCAGAAACGGTCTCCTCCACATCAACAATAACGCCCCTCCTGATGCCTTGATTTAAGCTCGAACCGAGTCCAATTATATCGGTGATGCCGTTTTCGAATTTACCGATACAGGTGATGACTTTCGTGGTGCCGATATCAATTCCGACCGACAAATTATTTCGCATTAAAACCCTCCAAACATATCATCAAAAACAAAATATGGCAGATTTTGCTTTATTTCAAACTCTCATTTACTCTATTTTATTACAGACAGGTATCTTTAAGCAAGTGTTTAGACAAATATTTGTTTTATGTAGGGCAGAAAAACCAGTAACGCTACAACTACTGCAATAACGGCGCTGATTAGAACGGCGCCGGCCATAGCGTCCTTAACCCTGGCGATAATATGGTGGTCTTCGGGGTGGCAGACATCGCAGACCTTTTCGATTGCCGTGTTGATAATTTCAATTGCGAAAACTAAAACGACGGCGATGAATAGAACGGCGGCCTCTATTCGGGTAACCCCTAAAACATAAGCGAAGATGCCGACCAAAACCGTGGCAACCGCGTGAATTCTGGCATTTTTCTCTGAAATTAACAGAAAAATAACCCCCCTAAACGCATAATGAAAGCTTTTAAACATTTTTCGGATTGTAAACTTATTATAATTCATATTTATAGTCCGCAATTAATTAATTTAGCCGTCCTATCCCATTCTTGCTGATTCTGTTCATGATCGTAACCTAACAGATGCAATAGACCGTGTTTGATAACATCATCCAAATTTTCATCTTTTTCGTTAACGATTTTCAAAGAGATGATTATGCTTCCCAGCACATTATCAGGCGTCGAGATATCGTTCTCCGGAAAAGAAAGAACATCGGTAGGGGCGTCGATTCGGCGATATTTTTTATTTAGAGCCGCTATATCTTTCTCTGTGACGAAACCGATTTCGACTATCCGGTCGGAATCTTTCGATAATTTTTCCACCGATTCGGACAAAAGTTGTCCAATATGCTTTTTGTTCATTCCCCAATCATCGGGAAAATCAGCTAAAAATTCTAGTTTCATACTAATTACCGGCTAAATATTCATTTACCAAGCGGGCGACCAATCCACCGTCGGCCCTACCCTTTACTTTACTCATCACTTCACCAATTGCCCGGCCGGTCTGTTCCTTTGTATAGCTTTTGACCGAAAGCGTTTCAGATACAATCGTTCGGATTTCATCTTCGCCCATCTGTTCCGGAAGATATTTTGACAAGATTACGATTTCATCTTTCTCTTTCCCTGCCAAATCCTGCCGCCCGCCCTTTTCATACTCGATTGAAGCCTCACGACGCTGTTTGATCTCTTTAGTAATTACTGTTATGGCGTCTTGGTTGGTAAGTTCGGTTTTCTTTTCTATCGAGAGATTTTTTAATGCTGTTTTGAGTAAACGTAAAACAGAGACCGTAAGCTCATCTTTATTTTTATAGGCCTCAATGTAGTCAGAATCTATTTGTAAGATTAAAGACATGGCGCTCCTAATATCCCCTTTTAGATTGTCTGATGGCGGATTTACGAATTGCCGACTTTCTGCGCTGAAGCCGGTTGGGTTCCTGTTCGTGGTAACGTTTAGTTTTTGCCACAGTTAAAACGCCGCTTTGCTGAACCTCGCGGTTAAAACGACGAAGCATGACATCAAATTTTTCCTCGCCCTTCTTCTTCACTTCTATCAATTAGAATCACCACCTTCCAGATACGCTTATTTGAACAAATACAACTATACCTAAAGATATCATATATGGCAATAGTCGTGCCTATTTGAAAGCTGTAATTCACGCCAGAATTTGATATCACGCCTACGCAGGCCATTTAACTGATTTGTACATGATAATATTACGTCTCACAATGAATAAATACTATTAAAAGCTATTGACAGACGAGGATAAGTGTGCTAGTATACTCGTGTCGACCAGAAGTCGATTTTTTAATTAATAAGGATATTTGGATCAAGAGATTCTCCGAAAATTCTAGCTCGAAGTCCAAATCAATAAATGACTTTAGGTAATTGGAAGGTCAGGAGTTGGGAAATAGATTTTACTAAAATTGGTAAGGTCTTAAAAAATGTATCTTTATCAGTCATACTTTTCGCCATGTTGCCCACCTCGTTTGCCCCGATTTCCGGTGTGACTGAGGCCAACACTCAAAAAGGTACATTGCTCAATGTTAAGTTTGATAGGGCCAATCCGTTAAGTGTTGATACCAAAATTTCAACAATAACGCCGGGTGAATCAAAAATAGAAAAAAATGTTCGTTTAGCCGCTGAAGCCGAAGCCGCCGCCAGAAACACCGTTTCTCGAGGCACGAGAATTCATGTCGACCCGTCTAACTTTGATGAGATGTATCAAAGGGCCGGTGCGGCTTACGGTGTCTCCCCCGCTCTTCTGAAGGCCGTCCACATTGTTGAAACCGGAGCTTCCGGTTCGACAAGCAGGGCCAACCCTTCAGGCGCGACTGGTCCTATGCAGTTCTTGCCTAGTACCTTTAGAGCTTACGGTGTTGATGGTAATGGCGACGGTGTGAAAGACATTTGCAATGTCGAAGACGCTGTTTTCTCCGCCGCCCGATACTTGAAGGCCTGTGGATATCCGAATGTCAAGTTAGCTTTGTATGGTTATAACCCATCTTCGCGTTATGTGAATAAGGTTGCCAACCTGGCCTACTCATTCGGTATGTAATATGGAAAAAAAGAAAAACCGCCCAGCGATCACATCAAGGGCGGTTTTTTCGTCGCATCAAAAAGCACCGTGTAAGGGGGGTGAACACGGTGCTTTTTGTCTAACACACCCTAATACGCAACATTTAAGAAAAAGTTTTGCCGTTTTGACCTATCGTATTTTAATCAATAAAGACCAGAGGCATCAATTTTTGATGATTCTGGTCTTCCGCCGACACCGGATTTTAATGTCGGCGGGGATCCTCCATTCCTATCTTACAGATAAACTTTCGCCCGTTCGTGTGGACATGATAGACCACATAACGAATCTCTTGGCACTCCAGAAATATAATTATTTCATGAAGGCCAAGACGATTGAGCAGTCCGTCCGGAATACTGTACGGCCCCTCAATAACAGGAGCTTCATCCATATCCCAATCCCAAAGTGTTTTGACCTTGGCAGTCATTCTGGAGTTGTAGGCTGATATACCAGCATGACTTCCATCATTATAAACTCTGGCTAGAACCATGGATGTGTCGCCGGCTTGGCTTATGATCCAGACCTCTTTCGGCGCTCTGAATGCTGGTTCGTTGCCTCTTCCCTTTGGCCGTCCCCGGGGACGGCCGGTTCTTGATGTCGCCAAAGCGATCACCTGTCTTTCTATCGCACCGATGAGAATATTTGATAAATGGCTATTTTGTTTCGGATTGCGAAAACGACTTATTACATCGATGTAAAGCCCTGGTTATCAGCTGTGTCCCAGGTAGCGAATTTAGCGTTAGTCCCCTCTTTTTCTTCGATTTCCATCAACCGGTTATATTTTGCGGTACGCTCGGAGCGGCAAGGGGCACCTGATTTGATTACACCGCAACCGGTGGCGACAGCAAGGTCGGAGATGAAATCATCTTCAGTTTCACCTGAGCGGTGTGAAACGATGACTTTAAAACCGGATTGTTCAGCCAGTTTAATAGTTTCCAAAGTTTCCGATAAAGTTCCGATTTGATTTGGCTTGATCAGAATACCGGTTGTCGAATGTTGGGCGACACCTTTTGCCAAGAGTGTCTTATTTGTGGCATAAAGATCGTCGCCGATCAATTCAACCTTATGACCAATCCTTTGAGTTAGTTCCTGCCAGCCGGTCCAGTCGGTTTCGTCCATCGCGTCTTCAATAGAAATAATCGGATATTTTTCTGTCCAGCTCTCATAAAACTCTACCATTTTTTGGGTCGTCAAAGTTCTGTTTTCTCGATGGAGAGTGTAAAGGTCCTCCTGATAGAAACGGCTGGCGGCCGGATCAAGCGCGATAAAAACATTCTCGCCGGGATGGTAGTTGGCCTTTTTAATTGCCATCACTAAAAGTTCCATTGCTTGTTCGTTTGAGAATAAAGCCGGGGCGTAACCGCCCTCATCTCCGACTAAGGGTTGATAGCTTCTTTCTTCAAGAATTTTTCCCAGCGCGTGAAAAATCTCGGAGCCGACCCGGATTGCTTCCCGAAAGGTTGTAAACTTAACAGGAACAATCATAAACTCCTGAAAATCAGTCGATCCGACAGCGTGTTTTCCGCCGTTTAGAATATTTAAAAATGGAATTGGTATAGTCCATGAGGTTGTCGGTTTTCCCATCAGCCGGGCTAAATATTTATAAAATGGCATTTTGGCGCTTTTTGATGCCGCTTTAGCCACTACAAGAGATACCGAGAGAATTGCATTTGCTCCCAGCTTGGATTTGTTTGGAGTTCCATCTAACGACAGCATTTTCTGATCAATCGCTAGGATGTTATCCACATCCATTCCCGCTACCGCTTGTTTGATCGGACCGTTCACATTGGCAACTGCTTTCAATACTCCCCTACCGCCGTAACGATTCGGATCGCCGTCGCGAAGTTCTAGAGCTTCGTTTTCTCCAGTCGATGCGCCGGAAGGCACAAAACTTAAGGAATGAGTATCGTCTTCCAAAACAATTTCACAGGAAACGGTTGGATTTCCGCGCGAATCGAGTATTTCTCGCGCCATTAAGTTTTGAATTTTTGACATATTATCTCCTCATAATACCTACTTACTCGATTGTTACGGTTGACTCGGGAGGAACCACCGCTATCCAAAACTGTCCGCGATTGAATTTGATTTCGCTGCCGGCAGAATCGTAAAATATCTCGCGATCGGTTTTAGAGTTTTTCTTCCAGGTGGCTTCGATCATGGTTCCGTTGTAAATAATCTTAGCGGCACCGCTTCCGATCGTGGTCATTTCATAACCGGCTTCATTAATTCGAGTGATAGTCGCTTTTCTCTTTACGGTCATTACAATTATGTTTGTCGGATTAATTTGTGTTTTGGTAATTTGATCGACATGGGCTTTGTCGGCCAATGAGCGTTTGTAGGAATTCTTTGTTCTATCATAATCAAATACTGCCTTGTATTGATTGGTTGAAAAATTGATCGTTATCTTTTGAGATTGGGGCAAGGCAGTCTTTTGGCTGTCATCTATATCTTCGTTGAATTTGTAAACCGTATAATTGTTGGCGGTGGAAAATTTCTTGTCGGAAGCGGTTTTGCGGAGCTTAACGGTCGATGTGAACATTGTATGCTCACTAGCTAAATTCTTTGTTCTTTCTCTCCAGTATGGACTTGGATTACTAAATTGATCCAGATCCAATACTTTTTCTTTTTGAATTTGATCAAGTGCATCAATGTTGCCACCGACATGAGCTAAATAAGCATCATAACCGCGAGCCCAATCGACGAAGTAAGTTCTAGCAGATCGGATAGGACCGACTTTTTCTGCTTCAAAAGTACCAAAAATAGCCATGAATCGGGTGATGCCGCCTTCGGCGATCGCTTCATAGATTATACTGGCTTTATCTAAGCCGGCTTGAGGACGGGCATCGGGATGGTTTTCAACTACGACAGCAAGAGGATGTCTTGCCGAGGATTCCTTGGTAGTCATAATTCCATCGAGGGGAGCTTGATAGATTAAATCATTCGTCTCTTCTGTCGTATTTGTATTTTCTGTCGGTGTGATATTATCCTTTGTTAAAAATCTTATTCCCAGATAGAATAAACTGATAATAATTAAACCGAGTACGATTAAAAAAACAAGCCGCTTTTTGGGGTTTGCAAAAAAATCCTTAATTCGTTCTTTAAGTTTTTTTCTAGGACCTTTATTATTGACTGTCACATTTTCATTATTTGATTCAGTAGCGGTCGTTGTCTCTTCTTCAGGCATTTCTCCTCCTATATTCGTATTAAATTAATGCCAATCGGCAATAATTCCTTTTTTACCTTCTAATTTTTGAATATAATCAAACGCGGAGAGCGCCGCCTTGGCGCCTTCTCCGGCTGATATAACGACTTGCTTATACGGGGTTTGGGTGAGATCGCCGGCGGCAAATATCCCGGGAACAGAAGTTTGTTGGCGGTTATCGACTATTATCTGATTGGTTTGATCGATATTGACCAAACCCTCTGCTAATTTTCGGTCTACGACATATCCGACTTCGACCATTACTCCGCCGACCGGAATTTCTTTTCCATCTTTAAGTATAACAGAAGTTACGGTATTGTCTCCCTTAATTTCTAAAACTTCAGTGTTAAATATTATCTCAATGTTCGGATTTGATTTCAATCGGTCGATAAGATGTTGTTCGCCGCGAAACTCGGCAGTGCGGTGGATTATGTAAACACGCGAGGCGTATTTTGAGAGCAGTAAGGCCGCATCCAGAGCGGAGCTGCCGCCTCCGATGACAGCCACATCCCTTCCTTTGTAAAACGGAGCGTCGCATGTGGCGCAATAAGATATTCCATGTCCTTTCAGCTTCTCCTCGCCAGGCACGGCAAGCTCTCTTGGTTTTTTACCGAACGCAAGTATTATCGATTTTGTATCGTATGACGCGGAAGCGGTTGAAACAATAAATGTTCCGTTTTTGGGTTCAATTTTTTTAACTTCGGCATTTTCAATTTTAGCGCCGAATTTAGTCGCTTGCTCCCGAAATTTAGAGATTAAATCCAATCCAGAGATATTATCGAAACCGGGATAATTTTCAATATCATAGGTTTTTATAACCTGACCGCCAATATCGGCGCTGATTATTAAAGTTGAGAGCGATCTTCTGGATGTGTAGATGGCGGCGGTCAAACCAGCCGGTCCGGCGCCGATTATGATTACATCTAGCATAAAATTCTACCTGATTAAGTTCAAACCGATCTCATCGTTCTTTGTTCTGTTGATCGTATGCAATTTTTCAAGAAATATCGCACAAGTTGCGGAAACAATCTCGTCTCCTTTATTGGGGCGCAATATGTATTTTTCTTTTGAGCAATTCATTAAAAACTAAAAAACACTTTGAATTCGTGTCAATAAGAATTTTATCACAATAACAATGATATTGCCAATATGCATTGCTGCCGGCCAAGTTGCCGGCAAAAGCAAGATAAGCGTTGCGATAATAATCCAATGACCGCTTTTAAAAGTATGCCAGATTTGGATGACAAGAAATATAAGAAATAGTAGAGAGATAAGCGCTTGAGTCATCGGTGGTAGCGGCGATATGATTTTATCATAAAAAGAGAACACGACATCAAGATATGTCATATTATTTCTTCCCGACTACAACGACTGCCGTATACTTGCCGGCAATCGCGTCTGACTGCTCGATAGTTACTGATCGGGCAGAAAGAGAGGTTTTTACCAATTCCGCAAAAGCCTGCTTGTCCGTTTGATAATACACGATTGTTGTCTGATAAGAAAACTTCCTGGCGTTCGTGACCGACAAAACCGTGAACCCGTCGGCAGTTAAAGTTGCTTTCACCTTTGCGGCCTCTCCTGCGACACCGTTACCGTTCAATACTTGCAGAGTGCCGTCCGCCTTTGTTGCGGTAGCGGTCGTTGCGGCGGCTGGAGCGGCAGTTTGAGTCGAGGCAGGAGTTGTGGCCTGTGAAGTCGCAGCAGTCGAGGTTTTTGCTGTTTCTTCTTGAGTGATTGTTTCCCCCTCGTATGAATTTTTAGTTGATGAATTGCTGGTTGAATCAGTTGATTTGGTATCGTTTGATCTTAAGGGGTTGTAAGGACTTTTATAAATGGCCAATAATATTAACCCGGAAATTACCAATAACCAGACAAAAGTTTTAATACAGGAATGCTTCTTTTTGGGTTTTGGATTTGGCATATCATCAAAAAAACCGCTCTTGGAAGTTTTTTCGTTGGATCCGGTATTCTCAGGAACAAAAAAATCAGGAGAATCGGCCTCGTCTTTTTTGTCTTTCTTTTCATTCCCGACTTCCTCTTTGGGCTTTTCTGGTTCGGGTTTAGAAAAAGAGATCGGTTTTTCAGGATCATCTGAAAAACCAACACCCTTGTGTTTCTTTCGATGCGGCCTTATGTCGTCTGAAATTCCCATTTCCCCTCAATTTATTTACTTGATTATAACACTTATTACCGCCATTTTCTAATCCGTTCGAAATCTTTAGGTTTTTTAAAGTCAACAATATGCTCCCGCCAGTCATCCCCGATTATGAAATGATTGTTGATGTCGCCTGCCCCCAAAAGTGAAAGATATCCGATATCTTCAATCTTAATATTCATCAGGTTGCAAGCCAGCCAATCGGCGGCCAAGGGATCTGAAGAAACTATCGAGTAATGAGCCGGCACCATGTCGCCATGTACCGGTCCCTCGCCTTCCATACATTCGAAACCGTCTAACACGGAAAGCTTTAGCTTGATATGTTCGAAAAGAGTGGCAATGTTTTCATTTAAAGCGGGAGTGCCCTGATGGATTAAGGATTTATTGTCTTTTAATTTCGAAAAATTCATCCCTAATTTAGCGGATAGTCCGAAATAAGGTTTGATCAGCCCGCCGACAGCCACATTTTTAATTGCGCCGGTATAAATCACTTCATTATGTGTTTTGGGCAAAGCGATTGAAATTAAGTAATCGGAGTTTAATAATGTTTTGGAAAATTGCGCCCGGATCTTATTGTTTTTTTTATCCAAGATTTCAATCGTTTCGAATTCATCGGTGTTAAGATCAACCAAAGCCAAATCGTATTTTTCCTGTAATGAAAAATACCCGTAGTTTTCAAATGCGGTTATAGTGTTGCCTTCGCCGGTTCCTTCGGCAAGGATAATTTGTGATTTTACATAAGGAGAGATGAAATTCAACAAAGCGTCGAGGGCGTCAACGTGGGTTGATGAAAGCTGGATATCTTCATGGACGCAATTCGGTTTGACGACGACGCTTTTTGCGCCGCGAAGACCGGAAATGATTTCACCTTTAATCAAAGAGAGAGCCCTCTCGATGTTGTATTTGCGGTCGTTGGAAGAAATAAAAGCAATTTTACTCATCGCCAGTATATTATATCAAAAGAGGAGCATCGATTCATATTACCTGCTCTAAATCATAATATTCAATATAGGATGAGATGATTGTGTTATTGATATCATTATTCACAAACCCTCCAGTTTGTTATTGATTAAGGGTTTGTTTTTGTTTTAGCGGCCGAATTTCCGTATCATACCGCGGACTTTGCCTTGGATTGTGACTCGGTTTCTGGCGAAGCGCATCGCCGACATTGACTTATTGGCCGGTTGAAGCCGGATGCCGCCCTTCTCCTCATAGAATCTTTTTAAGGTGGCATTTTGATTATCAACTAGGGCAACGACGATGTCGCCATTTTTGGCGGAAGAAGTTTGCTCAATAATGATGTAATCGCCGTCAAGTATGCCATCATCGATCATCGATTCGCCGCGGACTCGAAGGGCAAAGGTTTTTTTACCCATCATATCACGCGGGATATCGATCGTCTCCGATGTTCTTATCGCTTCGATTGGCCGACCGGCGTCGATTACGCCCTCAAGCGGAATAGTAAATATACCCGCGCCATCGTCAAAACTAGGCGTTAATTGAATTGCCCGCGCCTCCATCGCCTCTTTAGTCAGATAACCCTTTTCCTGTAAGATATTGATATACTCGGCAATCGTGCCGGTTGAAGAAAACTCAAAGTAATGGGCTATTTCGCGGTAGCTGGGGGCGTAGCCGTTCTCATCGATAAAACCGCGTATGTAGTCCAATATCTCTTTTTGTCGCTTTGTCAGTGGATCCATTTGGCTCCCTGTGTTCGTAATGTGTTCGGTATATCTATTATCGAACAAAAACCAAACATCTGTCAATATCTATGTAGCCGTGTGGTTGTGGATAACTTGAAAATATGGTAGAATTGGAAAAGGCAAGATGTGAAAATTTAATGTAGACAAAAAAAATAAATATCGGAAGACGATTCGGGAAACTCGATCTTCCGATATTAGACAATTCACATCTTGCAAAGTAATTATCCGGGACCGGCGATTCAGCCGGTCCCATTTCTTTTTAATAGGCCAACACATTCAATGTGGTGGGTTTGCGGGAACATATCGATCGGCTGGACTTTTTTGAGTCCTATCCCCCTTTTTTCAAATAATACGATATCACGGGCGAATGTAGCTGGATTGCAGGAGACGTAGATTAGACGGTCAAAATCAATTTTTGATATTGATTCTATGGTTTCCGGCCTTAATCCCGCCCGCGGCGGATCAATGACAATCACAGAATTGTTAAACCCGCCTACCGGCGAGGCAGGTTGTTTGATTGTTAAATTGTTGTTCAGATATTTTTCGGAATCCTCCCTTATGAATTCAACATTATGGATATGATTAATCATAGCATTGTCTTTCGCGTCGCGGACAGCTTCCGGAATAATTTCAACGCCGGTAACATTTTTTGCCATCGGCGATAAATAGATTGCGATCGAACCGGTGCCGCAGTAGAGGTCTAAGACCACATCTTTTGGAGTGACGGCAGCGTATTCCTTGATTTTATTATAAAGCGTTTTGACACCGAGCGAATTTGTCTGGAAAAAAGATTCCGGCGAAATTTGAAACAGAAGCGAACCTATTTTTTCGTAAATAACCGGCGAACCGAATAAAAGATATCGCTTCATATTCGTAAGCGATTTGGCCGGCGCGACAGTATGATAAATTGATTTAACGCCGGTAATTTCCTTTATGCAATTAGCAATACCCTCTTTATCTGGCAGGGTTTCGGTGCTGGTGATAATCTCAACCATAAAATCACCGGTTGCTTTGCCTTCGCGGATTTTTAACTGCCAAAATGATCCCTTATTTTCAACATTTTCATTAATATATTGTTTTAATTTGGGCAAAATCTCATTTGCGGTTACGGATTGTAAGAAACATTTATCTACCTCAACCAATCCTTTTTTATAATCGAAGTTTTGGCGGGCGAAGCCGATATCGCCATCCGGTTTATCGATGAAGAAAAACCGAATCGAATTGCGGTAAAAGAACGGGTGATTAGATCCGGGTATTATTTTCTCTGATTTTGTATCTATCCTTTGTTTTTTGAGAATTTCAGTAAATATCTTGCCTTTAAATCTTAGCTGAACGTCGTAAGGGATATTTTGATGCTCGCAGCCGCCGCATTTATCAAAAAATTGACAACGCGGTTTTATCCGAATCGGTGATGGATTAATAATCTCCTTGATAATGCCGTTGGCATAATTCTTTTTATCTTTAGTAATATACGCCTCGACTTCATCACCGGGTACTGATTTCTTAACCAAAACGACCTTGCCGTCTTTTGAACAGCCCAATCCCCAACCTTCGTAAACTAGTTTTTCAATTTTGATTTTCATTTATTTAGTAACGAATATATAAGAATACCCGTAGCGACGGCGACATTTTCGGCTGAACGGACACTGTCTAAAACAAAATAAACCTCCAAAAGAGGCTTATCTGTTATTTTCAGCTGATTTTTATTAAATCCGTTCACTTATCAATTCTTTTTTTAACCTCGGATGCTAATGAACTTGAGGGAAATGTCTCTTGAGTCGAGGCGGAGAGATCGCGCAAAATCGCTTCGTCCTTCATCGCTTCGCGCTGACCGATGATAACAACATATTTTGCCCCTATCCTTGAAGCGGATCCCAGCTGTTGGCGCAATCCATCGTTTGAAGGAACGAAAAATACATTCAGATCCGCTTTGGTCAATTCGTCGTAAATATTTTTCGAGGCCTCCTTGGCCTTCTCGCCCAACTGTAGGATGCAGACATCAACCCCTCTTTTTAGGGGAAGTTTGATTTTTTGTTCTTTCATTAGAGAAATAATTCTTTCAATGCCAAGGGAATATCCGACCGCCGGCGTGCTTATGCCTCCTAGAAGCTCGACTAAGCCGTTATAGCGACCGCCGCCCCCGATTGAACTTTGCCGGCTTTTGTCATCTTTTGAGCCGATCTCAAAAACAGTATTGGTGTAGTAATCCAAACCTCTGACCAATTTAGGATCAAGGTCGTAGCGGATATTGAAATAATCCAAATACTCCAAGGTGTTTTGAAAATGTGTTTTACATTCACTACAGAGCGAATCTAAAGTGGTGGGAGCGTTTTTGGACAGATTCTGGCACTTTTCCTCTTTGCAATCCAAAAGCCGGAGCGGGTTTTTCTCATACCTTCTGATACAATCTTCACAGAGGTTTTTAATCTTGTCTTTGTAATATTTTTTTAGTTTTGCCTGAAACTTCGGACGGCACTTTTGGCAGCCGATTGAATTAGTATAAACGATAATATCCTTGAGTCCTAGACGGTTTAAAATCTCCCAAGCGGACATTATGGCCAGATAATCTGATTTCGGCGAGGGATCGCCAACGATCTCTACTCCAAGTTGATAAAATTCCCGGTATCTGCCCTTTTGGGGGCGTTCTCGGCGGAACATCGGTCCATAATAATAGAGTCGAACCGGTTGCGGCCATGAACTCATTCCGTTCTGAATATAAGACCGGATAACGCCGGCCGTGCCTTCCGGACGAAGAGCGTAAGCGACGCCTTCATCGCCGCCGGTCTTTTCGAGCATAAACATCTCTTTCGTTACTATATCGCTGTCCAGACCAATTCCTCTCCCGTATATTTCGGCATTTTCAAAATAAGGAACATCGATTCGCTCGATGCCCAATCCTTCTAATATTTTAAATGATTCATCCGCGACTCTCTGCCAGTATTGCTGGTCTGTCGGAAGTATGTCTTTCGTACCTCTTGGCGATTGATATGATTGCTTACTCATAACTACTCCTTTTTTTGACTATAAAAAGCCAAGTTAGCAAGCTAACTGCGCCAATAGTAGCAATAATTAAGTAAAAAATCAAAGAAATTAAAGGATCTTAAACTTTAATCCGTCGTTTTTACTAAATGAGATCTTTATTTTATTTCCGTTGCTTAACTCTTCAGTCAGGATTTTTTCTGCTATGACCGATTCAATTTTATCAGAGATCAATTTTCTTATCGGTCTAGCGCCAAAGTCCGGATTAAATCCCTCCTTTGCGATCCATTTTGTGACCGATTTATCGTACTCGATTGAAATCATTTGTTTAAGGATCCGGTCTTTCAATTCCTTCATTTGTAATTCGACAATCTCTTCGATTGAAGAATTTGAAAGAGGACGGAAAACAATAATCTTATCTACTCTGTTTAAGAATTCAGGTTTAAAAAATTCTTTGAGCTCTTCATGCACCTGATCCTTCATTTTTTCATAGGCGTCGTCGATATTTTTTTCGTTGGCGAATCCAATCAACGATCGTTTATCAAAGATATTTGTTCCCATATTCGATGTCATTACAAGAATCGTATTTTTAAAATCGACTTTTCTGCCTCTGGCATCGGTTAATTCGCCGTCTTCCATAATCTGGAGAAGGATATTAAATACCTCCTGGTGAGCTTTTTCAATCTCATCGAAAAGAATCACGGAGTACGGTTGTCTCCGGACAAGCTCGGTCAGTTTGCCACCCTCTTCATATCCGATATAGCCGGCCGGGGCGCCGATTAATCTCGAAACATTATGGCGCTCCATAAACTCCGACATATCGATTTTTATCAATGCGTTGCGATCGCCGAGTATCTCTTCGGCTAAAACCTTTGCCAATTCCGTTTTACCGACACCGGTCGGACCTAGAAAGATGAATGAACCGTTCGGACGATTCGGATTGGCAATCCCGACTCTGGCGCGTCGGATGGCTCTTGAAATCTCGACCACCGCCTCGTCTTGGCCTATAATATGTTTTTTAATTCTTTTCTCCAAATCCAAGTAACGCTTCTTTTCTTTAATCGTCAGGTCGGTTACCGGTATCCCTGTCCATTTTGAAACAACAACCCCGATTTGCTCTGCCGAGATAATATTTATCTTATCAAGAGAATCATTTTTCTTAATCTCTTTGATCGCGTTTTCAATTTTAATCTCCCTCTCCCGAAGCTTGGTCGCTCTTTCGTATTGTTCCGCCAAAATGCTTTCTTCTTTTTCGCGCAATAATTCTCTAAGTTGTGTTGTAAGTTGAGCTAATCTGGCGGATGCCGGAGAAACCGTATTTGTGGCCGCCGCCGCTTCGTCGATTAAATCAATTGCTTTATCAGGTAGATTTCTGTCATTAATATAGCGCTTCGAAAGGTATACCGCCGCTTCGATCGCTTCCGGAGTATAAGTAACATTGTGGAAGCTTTCATACCGGCTCTTGATACCCTTAAGAATCTCAACGCTTTCGGCTGGAGTGGGTTCTTTGACAATAATCGGCTGGAATCGACGCTCGAAAGCCGGATCTTTCTCAATATATTTTTTATATTCATCAGTGGTTGTGGAACCGATTAAGTGGAGTTCGCCTCGAGCTAGCATCGGTTTCAATAAATTTGCGGCATCGATTGATCCCTCTGTCGAACCGGCGCCGACAACAGTGTGTATTTCATCGATAAATAAAATCATCTTGCCGTTTTTCTTAATTTCGGACAGCAATTTTTTGACGCGGCTTTCAAATTGCCCTCGATACATTGTACCGGCTAGAATAGAGCCCATATCAATAGATAAAATTTCCCGGCCATGCAGTTTATTTGGAACTTGTCCGGTTATGATCTTTTGAGCCAAACCCTCCACAATTGCCGTCTTTCCAATCCCCGGTTCGCCGATCAGGACGGGATTGTTCTTAGTCCTCCGGCATAATATTTGAATTAACCGCTCTGTTTCCCTTTCTCGGCCGATAACCGGGTCAAGTTTTCCGGACTGGGCCAACTTCGTTAAATTTGTGGTGAACGAGGTTAGGATTGAATCGGTTTTGGTTTTGGCATATGTCGATCCGCCCATGGCGGGACCGATCGGGCCGAACCCTTCCTCTCCCATTTCGAACGAGGGCTCAAAATCAGGTCTTGGCTCGGATTCGGGAGGTTTCATATCGGTTAGGGTATCGCGTATTCCTCCAAAAATTGTCTCAATCTGCTTTTTAATCTCATCAGGTTTAACACCCATCCGTTCGATTATCGAATATGAAACAAAATTCTTATTCGATAAAAGAGCCAAAAGCAAATGCTCGGTATCAATTGTAAAGTGACCGTATTTTGATGCCTCAAGCACGGCTGATTTAATCGCTTCTTTTCCGTCGTCGGTAAGGCCGTCCGGAGCGTTTCTGACCATTTTTTTGGAAACCAAAGACGAAATCAGTGCTGCCCTTTCGGTACTGACATCAAATGAGGATAATATTTCGTAGGCGAGAGTTTCTCTAGCTAAAAGCATCGCGACAAGCATATGCTCGGTATCCAGCACCGCGTTTTGTTCGTGGGAAATTCTTTCAGCCGAGACCAGTACCTTCTTTAGATTTTCAGAAAATTTTCTAAATAAATTCATATCCATAAATTCTCCGTCATCAAAACAGATTTATTACCCCGCCGTATTGGTAATACTCTTACTCTTCTGTTTCTGTTTCAATTTTTTCTTCGTCAACCTCGATATCAATGCCCCAGCCAGTCAATTTTGAGGCCAATCGAACATTCTGACCATTGCGGCCGATAGCCAATGATAAACTCTCCTGATCGACAAAAACAGTCGCTTTGTTGTCCTTTGCCGAGATCACGATCCTATTTGTTTTGGCCGGTGACAATGCGTTCGAGATAAATTGTGAAACATCTTCATCCCAAAGGACGATATCAATTTTCTCCTCGCCAATTTCATCCAGAACGGCCTGAACTCTTGTTCCTCTCTGTCCGACACAGGATCCAACCGGATCGATCTTGTCCTCGGTGGCAATAACAGCAATCTTTGTTCTAGAACCGGCTTCTCTTGAGACATTTTTGATGATAACCGAACCGGCGTTAATCTCCGGAACTTCGATTGCGAACAACCCTAAAATCAAGCCCTCGTCGGATCTGGATACGACGATTTGAGGCCCCTTAGTCGTTTCGACAACTTCCTTAACGTATGTTTTTAAGCGCTGTCCGACATAATATCTTTCATCTCTGATCTGCTCGGAAGGATACATAATTCCATTTGCCTTGCCGAGCGAAACGATAATATTCTTACCGTCAACCTGTTGCACAACAGCCGTAACGACCTCGTGTTCTTTCTCTTTAAATTCTTTATAGAGCATGTTCCGCTCCGCTTCGCGGAGACGCTGAATAATTACTTGTTTGGCGGTCTGGGCGGCAATCCGGCCAAAATCGCTTTGTTTCGGAAGCGGAATAGTTACCTCTTCACCAACCTTGGCTTTTTTATTTATTTTTAGGGCCTGATCGAGCGTTAATTGTTGTTCCGGCTCCTCGGCTTCCTCTTCGCTTTCGACAACCTCATAAACCCGGAACATATCGGCGTCGCCGGTTACCGGATCCATTATGGCCTTAATGATCTGCTTCGGACGACCGTAATCTTTTCGATAAGCGGCCGCCAGAGCGGCTTCGACTGTCTCTAACACAATTTCCTTTTCGAGTCCTTTTTCCTCGCAGAGTTCGTCGATTGCGGCGATAAAGGGGCTGATTTTTTGTGCCATTTTTACTCCTTCGGGTAGCAATATTAAAGTTAACCACCCGTAATTAAGATTTAATTTGTAATTTGATTTTGAATAAAAATGGTGACCGGACAGGCCACCAAAAACATAACTACAAAGTTATTATAATGGAAAGATTTTTTTAAGTCAAGTATTTTAAGATATTTCTTTAATATTATTCTTTATAATTTCGGCTGATTCTTTCAATTTCTTTTTTTCATCTTCATCTAAACTGATTTCAATAATACGATCAACGCCGTTTCTATTGATGACCGCCGGCAATGACAGATAAATATCATCTAGACCATATAAATTGTCTACATAAACGGATACCGGAAAAATATGGTTTTCGTCGAACAATATCGCACGGACAATTTTTGTTACTGCCAGAGCGATGGCGTAGCAGGTATAACCTTTTTTTTCAATGACGGTGGCGGCGGAATTTTTGGTATCGAGGTAGGCCTTATCGACCTTTTCTTTTGAATAACCCTCTAAGTTTTCAATCGGTTCGCCCATAACATTGGAATGAGAGATAACCGGCACCTGGCTTTCACCGTGTTCTCCGATTAAAAATGCGCCCATACTTTCAGCCGCGATATTGAATTCTTGGGCCAAAAAATACCTGAAACGGGCCGAATCAAGCGTTGTGCCGGTGCCGAAGACCTGATTGGAAGGATAACCGGATTCCTTGTAAGCAATATATGCAGTAACATCAAGAGGGTTTGTCACCATCAATATTATAGCGCCGGATGTTTGCTTTTTAATCTCGCCCACAATTCCCTTGACAATTTTAGAATTGGTTTTAGCCAGATCACGGCGGGTTTGGTCCGTCTTTTGGGCAATTCCGGCCGTAATCACAATTACATCGGCGTCCTTGCAGTCGTCATAACATCCTGCGTGAATATTAGTTTGGGGAACGAACGAAAGCCCGTGTTCAAGATCCAAAACCTCTCCCTCGCATTTTTTGGTATCCAGATCGATAAGGACAATTTCAGATGCGATACCTTGAATCATCATAGAGAAAGCGGTCGATGATCCTACGGCTCCGGTGCCGATGATTACCACTTTATTTTTCTCATGCTCTTTTTCTTTTTTTGAGAATAATTTAAACATTTCCCCTCTTTCCTATCTATTTTTTAAAATCTCTTCATTAATCATTTTGTCTTCAATCGAGCGCATTGATTTGCGTCCATGCAAAATGGTGTAAACGGTTAATCGTAATCCTTTAGGCAAAAAGAAAAACAAATATTTTAGCAACGAAAGCAATGGCCATTTTCTTCCGACCGCTTTTGTTTGATGTAGTAATATCGCTTTTTTCAAATCAAAAACTGTCTTGCCTTCGAAAACAGTGTACCCCTGTCCGATGCCTTCTAAAATATGCGCGTCGCTTCCGCCGGACTCCGCTTTGTGGACAATTGTCTCGTTTAAAAATCTTGAGGCAAAGTTTTCGTTGCTTGATGTCGGTGTGGCGTTGATCACTTCGACCGCATCGATTCCATTTCGTTCCCGTATTGTCGATACGGCGCCAATCCCATTATACACCTCCATCCGTCCGCCGTTCATGCGAGTATAGTTAAACGGATGCGGTATAACGCTGATTCCACCCTGATCCTTTATATTTTTTAAAGTATCGGAAACTGTCATATGGGGCGAGACCTTTTTCTTCAAGAATAACCCGACGATATGTCCTTCTTTAGAGGTGATCTCTTCGCCGATGATGACTTGAAAACGATAATGGCCGTTTTTTACGATCTCCGCGGCTTTTTTTGCGCCCTCAATTGTATTATGATCGGTAATCGCAATTATTATCAGGTCGGTTTTGTTTTCGGTGTATTCAATAATTTCTTCTATCGTCGGTTTGCCGTCGGAATAATTACTGTGCATATGAAGATCGGCTTTGCTGACATGAGCCATTTTGCGAAGCTTGTTTATACTGTCCTCATATATTGATTGCCGGATAAATTGTTTTTTTGCCATTAAAATAGGGTTATTTGCTCGCTGTTTCCCTTTTTACTTTCTAAAACCATATTCTCAATTTTTGTAATTACTTTTGGGATATTATCGAAGTCCGATTTAAAAGCATTAAGCAAGTTTGTCGAGCGGAGGGCGGCGGCCGGATGGTACATCGGTATCAATACTCTCTTTTTTTGATTGAATAGTATCCAGCGAGGTTTGCCGTGAACCTGAGATATCTTCATTCCGGATCCAAACTTTGCCATCGAAAATCTTCCCAATGTCACGATTATTTTTGGATCGATTATTTCAATCTGCCGGTCGACAAATATCTTAAAGGCCTCGATCTCTTCCGGACTCGGATCGCGGTTCTCCGGCGGACGGTAATAAATGATATTTGATATCCAGATTTCGGGCCGCCGGATTCCAATACCTTCCAAGGTTTCATTTAATAGTTTGCCTGCGCGTCCGACAAAAGGAATACCTTTTTGATCTTCAAAAAACCCCGGCGCTTCGCCCAAAAAAAAGAGTGACGATCCAATATTTCCGTCTCCGAAAACCATCTGAGTCGCGCCTGATTTAAGCGGCAAATCCGCTTCAATCGCTTCTCTTTTTAATTTATCCAACTCTTCTTTTTTATCCATCGCTACAACTATATCGCGCTTGAACTAAAAAATCAAAACCCGTTTTTTGAATTGTTCCATCAATTCAATCGCTTCTTCCGCTGATTTTGCTTTCATTAAAGATATCTTCAAATCTTTTGTGTCGGCGTTTCCCTTTAAGTATGATGCAAAATGTTTATTCATCAAGACAAAATTCTTATCATTTTCAAAGTATTTATCGAAAGTGCCGGCATGTTCGATCATCACATTTAAAATGGCGCCGATATTAAGATTTTCTTTTCTCGCGCGGCTTGAAAAAACCCAGGGATTACCGGAACTGGCCCTGCCTATCATCGCGCCGTCGAGTCTATATTTCCGGGAAATCTCTCGAGCTTTATGATATGAATCAATATCGCCGTTTCCGATTAAAACCGTGTCATAACCGATAAAGTATTTTTGAATCTTTTTATATACTTCAAAATGATTCGGAACCCTCCACATCTCTTGCTTGGTTCTGGCGTGGATTGTTAAGGCGGAAATGCCGCAATCCAAAAGTATCGGGATCCATTGTTCGGATGTATCTTTTTCAAAACCGATTCGAGTTTTGACTGAGATCGGAATATTTTTTAACCCTTCTTTTGTGGCTTTGATAATTCCCCTTGCCTTATCGGGATTTAATATCAATGCCGACCCGGCTCCCATTTTCACCACTGATTTATCGGGACAACCCATATTAATATCGACTCCGTCAAACCCGAGCTTTTCAATCTTTTCAGCCGCAATTTTAAATAGTTTTGGATCCGATCCGAACAATTGAGCGACGATCGGTCGCTCAATTTTATCGTATTGTAAATCAATCTTTATTTTATTAAAACCCGCATCCGAACAGATTCCGTCAACCGAGGCAAATTCGGTAAATATAACATCCGGCTGGCCGTATTTGGCGGTGATGAAACGAAAAGCGGCGTCGGTCACTCCTTCCATTGGAGCTAAGGCTAAAAAAGGATAATTTAATTTTTTCCAAAAGTTTTTCAAGATTTAGAGCGTTATTTTAATCAATGTTATTTGACAATCCGGCCGTCAACTACTCGGATAATCCGATGGCAAAGTTTAGCCACATCCGGATTATGGGTGACCATCACAAAAGTTTGTCCGGATTCTTTATTCAGTTTAATTATCATATCCATAATCTCTTTTCCGGATTTAGTATCAAGATTTCCGGTCGGTTCGTCGGCCAATATGATATCGGGGTTGTTTATTAAAGCCCTGGCGATCGCCACTCTTTGCTGTTGGCCGCCTGATAATTCATTGGGTAAATGATTGGCTCTTTCTAAAAGACCGACTTTTTCGAGTTCTTCCAGCGCGATTTCTTTTGATTTTGATTTCTTGGTTCCGGCGTATTTCAAAGGCAGCATAACATTTTCCAGAGCGGTTAAGGATGGAATCAGAGAATAATTTTGAAAAATGTAACCGATATGTCGGTTGCGTAGAGCGGCTAACTGTTTGCGCGAAAGTGTTTTTGTTTTAATGTCTCCGACCATAACCGTTCCGCTCGTCGGTTGATCCAGAATCCCAAGCATATTCAAAAGGGTCGATTTGCCCGAGCCGGAAGGTCCCATAATCGCCACCATCTCACCCTTTTTGGCTTCAAAATCCACGCCGCAAAGGGCCTGGACGACATTATCTTTACCCATCTGATAGGATTTCGTTACATCTTTAATTTTAAGCGCGATATTTTTCATATTTTCCTATTCCTCCCTTAACGCTTTAACTAGATTCAGACGCGAAGCTCTCCAAGCCGGAATTACGCCTGCTACGATTCCAAGAATGAAGGAGAAAGCAATCACTTCTACAATAAAATTGGTATCGAGTAAAAATATCTCCGCGCCCTTACTTTCTAATTTATTATTAACCAAAACTATCATAATAATACCCATACCAAGCCCGACTATCCCTCCGATCAGTCCTATCATGCCGGCTTCCAGGGTATACTCCCTGGCCACCGCGCCATCGGTCGCTCCGATTGCCTTCTTAATGCCTATTTCACGAGTTCGTTCAGAGATCGACATAATCATGGTATTGATAATTGAAAAACTTCCGACTATAAGCGCCAGAAGAGCGGCGCCGAGTATCACGGCATTAAACATAACCATGGCTTTGTCAATCTGTTCGCCCATGGATTTAGGGGATAAAACCGTAACTTTGTCTCCAAATTGATCCTTAATTCGGTTTGAAACTGTCTCCGAATCATATCCGTCCTTCCATGATACCGAGGCGCCGGTCGAAAGGTCCTCCATCTTGAATGTCTTGGCTTGTTGAAGTTGGGTTCTGATGTCGGCCGGCAGTTTTGCCATTGCGGCATCGGATGTCTGGGATGCCTTGTCGGATTGTTCCTTCAGAGAATTTAAGAATGGATTTGACAAAACCAGCATCTCCCGGGCCGGGTTAATCGACATCATGGCAAAGCTGTCAGGACCGGTCATCGTTTTGTTCATTACACCCAAAACAGTAAATTCCTTGCCGCGGATAGTAATTTTATCGCCGGCGCGGACTTTTTTGTCGGTAGCGATACTGATACCGAGAACAACTTGATCGTCTCTATCTCCTCTTTGAAGCATTCTGCCCTCTTTCATCGACAGAGTGGTCCAGTTGCGGTTTTGGAATGTTGAATTTAGGTCGTATCCCTCGATTGTCGGCGGCACGCCCATATTGAGGCTGATATTATTCGGATCCGGTTCGGCATACGGCAATTCTACTCCAGCGCCAACCGCCTCGACGCCTTCAACCTCTGCGATTTGATTTAATGTATCAAGCGGTAGAGTGTTTGTCGCGCTTGGTCCAAAACCGGCGCTACCTTTTGGCATAATTGTAATTTGACCGGTTATATATCTTTTTCCGCCATCAATCATCTTGTTGAATTTTAAGGCCAAGGAACCCATTACTGTAAAAGCAAATATCCCGATGGCGATGCCCATTATGGTCAAAAAAGTTCTAAATTTCCGGCGCCACATATTTCTAAATATTTCCATAAGACCTTTCCTTAATTCACTAATTGATTATTGCACAAATATTAAATTATGCAAGTCAGAAAATGTATACGACAACAAAAGAGAGTGTTTTTCAACTCTCTTTTTAGGAGGAAGATGGACTATTTTTTGCGTCGCCAGATTCCAATTCTGTGAAAACTTCTTCTGGCTAACTGGGCGTGATTTCCCAATGTTCCGACCGCTTTTTTGGTCGCAAGTCTCAAACTCTTATAACTTTCCCGCGCACATTCCCCTTTATATATCATTTTCTGTCGGCTGTACGGCGGACTGTTGACAAGGACATATACCGGTTCTAGCCTTTGAAATAAATTATTTTTCATATAGCTCCTTTTTTGAAAAGGTGCCGGCCGGCTGTTTGTCTCATTGTTTATGTTTTGAGACTTTTATTGCCTCTTCACTGACTAATACGAAAATTAAAATATTAAGATTTCATAATTATTTACAACCGGGATGATACTCAATCAGGGATTGGCTTTTATAAACTGATTTAATCTTTTCCGGAATAATTTCAGCGTTGTTTTCAACTTTTCCGTAAACCATAACCATTTGACAAGAGCTGGCATAATTTAAAATGTTTCGATTGTCGGTGTCCAGCAGCCACAACTGACCATTATAATCTTTGATGTAAATATTGTTCGCTTGCATGACGACACGCCCGACAATAAAGCCCTTTTCCGGTTCGATCAGATTATTTATTATCTTCTCTTCATAACTATCGTATATGGGCAAAGAAGCCGAACTGAATTTATCCAATATTAAACCGTAACCTCGAATCTGCATTAAAAACGCCATCAGGATAATTATTGAAAATGAGAAAATAATCAAGCCCCTTCTTTCGATTCGATAGCCGCATCTTGTTTTCCTGATTATCCAGAAGAATAGGTAGGACGAACAGACGAATACGGCAAACCAGAAATAAGGGGCGACAATTGTTAGATATTCCATCAAAGTAATATGGCCGTAATCCAAAATCTCCCAATCGGTCTCGAAAATAATGCTGACAATTATTCCAAATGACAAAACCATAAAAAATATCGATATCAACGATATCGACCAGATGGCTTCTTCCTTCAAAGAAAAACACCAAGCGGGTGTCGGTTTGATTGATTTTGTTTTGATTTCCTTAAAAATTTTCGAACTAAGGTCTTTCATTTTTTGGGATTTGTTTTTCTGCCGCTTTTTTGAACAATTGCTTAGCCCTGTTTATCAATGTGGCGACAGTACCTTTTGGTTTCTTTAAAATATATGAAATTTCGTTATAATTTTTTTCCTCTAAATATCTCAGCACCAAAACACTTTTATACTTTGGCTTTAAGGTGTCGAGAACTTTTGCGACACTCATCTTGGTTATCTCTGCTTCTGCTTCCTTTTCGAGGTTTGTTTGATCCGGAAGCAACTCAAAAATATCGAAATCCTCTTCAAATGATACTACGCTCGGTCTGGCTTTTATTTTTCGGTAATAAGAAATGGCTTCGTTGTGCGAGATTCTGTAAATCCAACTTGAAAACTTCTGATTTTTGTCGAATGAATTTAAATTCTTATATGCTTTAATAAACACTTCTTGCAAAATATCCTCGATGTCTTCGTCGGAGGAGACCAATAATCTTCTGATATACCGAGACAACTTTCCCTCATACCTTTTCATAAGGTAAATATAGTATGAGTCGTCTTTCAATACCAGATCGATTAGTTTTTCATCACTAATGTTATTTATATTCATAAATCGTCGATTATCAACTTCGCTTTTAAGATACCATCTTGGAAAAATTAATCAAAGCCGCCGCACATTATATATAGTGTTTATTTATTGCCGGATTTCCAGTATCATATTGCCAAGAAAGGATAAATATGAATTATGCTGTAATTATGGCAGGTGGTCAGGGCACAAGGTTGTGGCCTCTTTCAAGAAAGAACATGCCCAAACAACTCCACCGTTTATCAAGCGATAAATCATTAATTCAGGAAACTGTTGGAAGATTGTTGCCCATTTTCAAACCGGACCAGATTTTTATTTCCACCACACCTGAATATCAGGAAGAGATTAATAATCAGTTACCGGAAATCCCAGCAAAGAATTATATAATTGAACCGGTCGCCATGGGCAACGCCGCCGCCTGCGGTTTGGCGACAATGCTGATAGCCAAAAAAGATCCGGAAGCGAATATTATTTTCTATCCCGCAGATCAATCTATTAAAAATGAAGAAAGATTTCAACAAACCTTGCAATATGCATTTCTTCAACTAAACCAACATCCGGATCATATAATTACAATTGGTATTGAGCCGAACCGACCGGATACCGGGTTAGGTTATATCCAGATGGCAGAAGAAATCAATTTTGATAAGGAAAAGAATTTACGAATAAATAAGGTTAAATGCTTTGTTGAAAAACCGGATCAGGAAACTGCAGTTTCATATATCTCCTCGAGTCAATATCTGTGGAACGCTGGCATTTTTATTTGGCAGACAGATAATTTTATCAAATTAGTCCAAGATCATCTTCCGAATATTTATTCGGTATTAAAAACTATTACAGATTCATACAATAGCGACAGGTATGATGATGTATTAAATAGTGAGTATCCCAATATTGAAAACATAACAGTTGATTACGGAATAATGGAGAAGACTGACAAGATTCTTGTGGTTCCGGGTGATTTTGGTTGGAGCGATATCGGCAACTGGAGCACACTATTTGAAATATTATCTGAAATAGAAGGAACCAATGTTGTATCGCGCGGAGAACATATCAGCATTGAGGATGAAAACTCAATTGTATTTTCCGGTGAAAAGTTAATCGCAACTATCGGGTTGAAAGATATCGTGGTGGTAGACACTCCGGACGCCACTCTAATTTGCGACCGGAACCGAGCCCATCAAGTGAAAGATTTACTCAATAAATTAAAAGAAGAAGGCAAGGAAAATTATTTATAAAGGACTATATGGGAAAAGAAATACCATCGGAAATATTTAGATCATACGACATTAGAGGATTGTATCCTTTTCAGCTGGATGAAAAACTAGCCTACAGAATCGCTCAAGCTTACGTAAAATATGTTCAACCGGAAGGCAAAATCGTTGTCGGTTATGATGTTCGAACTTCCTCCCCAAAGCTTCAGGAGTCGGTCATATCGGGTTTAACCGACGCCGGTATCGATGTCGTTAATATCGGGATGGTTTCAACCGATATGTATTATTTCGCTGCTGGAAACTATAACTATGCTGGCGGAATTATGATTACCGCTTCTCATAATCCGGCTGAATATAACGGTCTTAAGATGGTAAGAGAAAATGTTTACCCTCTGTTTGGTGAAGAAGGAATAAATCAAATTAGGGATATGATTTTAAATAACGAAGAGAAAATCAAATCCGAAAATACCGGGATAACTGAAAATAAGGATGTATTAAACGACTTCTCTGATTTTGTACAAGGGTTGATTGATGTAGATTCCGTAAAGCCACTAAAAGTTGTAATGAACGCGAATTTCGGTTACCAAGCTGTTGTTGCCGACCACATTATTAAAAGAGCAAAACTTCCCATCACTTTAGTGGGTTTAAATGACCAGCCGGATGGAACATTTCCGAAAGGAAGGCCTGATCCATATGTCCCAGAAAACAGACCTGAATTTGTTGAGCTTGTTAAATCTGAAAATGCTGATTTTGGCGTTGCTTGGGATGCGGATGGTGACAGGGTCTTCTTTTGCACCGGCAACGGTGTATTTGTTGACGCATATTATATTAATTCCTTATTGATTAAAGAAATGTTGGCAAAAAGCGACGACAAAAATATCATCTATGAACCCCGCTATACCTGGGCAATTATCGATGCAGCAAAAGAAGCCGGTGGAAATGCCATCGCAGAACGCGTCGGCCATTCCTATATTAAAGCCAGGATGAAGAAAGAGAACGCAATATTTTGCGGCGAGTCATCGGGGCATACATATTTTAGAGATTTTTGGTACGCCGATGCCGGTATGATTCCGTTTATACTAATGCTAGAAATTATTAGTAAATCCGGCAAATCGCTTGATGATCTGATAATGCCGATTATCAACAAATATCCGATTTCCGGAGAGATTAATTCTACAGTTGACGACAAGGATGCCGTCCTTTCAGAGATTAGAGAGACATATTCTGACGCCGAATTCAATACTCTTGATGGTTTGTCGCTCGAATATCCTGATTGGCGAGCCAATATCCGTGCTTCTAATACTGAACCTCTATTACGCTTGAATGTCGAGGCCAAGACTAAAGAACTGGTCGAGGATAAGACCCAAGAGCTCTTAAATATTATCCGTAGTTAAGCTGTCCCTCCCCCATTATCTCCTTCTCCTAATCTCAATTAATTAAAAGTACTGATAAGGTATTATAATTAATCACCTTTTCTGGACGGCCGTCCAGATTTAGGGATATTAGTTAATATATGTGGAATAGAAAAGGCGGAGGATCCCGTGTGGGGAAACTCCGCCTTCTAAACTTTGCCGCTAGTTTTTTGCTAGTGGCAATTTCACCCGGTCACCCGGGTGAAGCTTCCCCGGGTCAAGCCCGGGGTTTGTCTCTCTGAATACTTCCCGAAGTGTCCAGAGAGACACTCGATTGTCCTGAAGCAGGCCGGCCCGCTCCAAGAGTCGGTCCTCGCCGTCGCTCGCTTGGACGACGAGGACCACGCGTGGCCGAGCTAAAAGCTCGGCCTTTACACGAGCCTGGCGGTGTACTGGTGACACCGTCCAGACTGACCAGAGCGCGGCCAGAATGGCCGCGAGGATGAGAAGTTTTTTCATAACTTCCCTTCCTAGGCGGCCTAGCCGCCGGTCGTGAGCGTTGACCTTTCGGGTCAGCTCGCGCCTGATATTATAAGTTAATAGCAAGCGTGAACTGACTCTAAACAACTGGCATTATAGCATAATACTTCGCTTATGTCAATATTAGATTTGCCTATCGGGAAATGCTCGATTCACCAGACTCTTACCTAACAATTACGATATCATCTATACCACTTGACTAGGATTACCCCGTCAAAATCTTCTATACAGGCACAATATTGTGTCAAAATTCACGCTGCAGCGTATGTTATGACACAAATATACCCAAACTCTGGCGTGAATTCGGGTATATAGTTATTCTTCGAGTGATGCGATGCTGAAATCGGGAAGTATTAATTATTTCTCGATTCCGCCCCTGGCTCCCCTCGAACAATATAATATTAGGCCTGATTTACTGATTAGCTCCAATCCTTGGTTGGTCGGCCTCGGGCCGAGATTAGCTATCTCTGTTATTTTAAATAAATAATCTCGGTCTCAATCTCTACGCCAAATTTATCTTTGACTGTTTTCTTGGCATACTCGATTAGTTGCAGAACTTCGCTTGATTTGGCGTCTCCAAGATTAATCAAGAAATTGGGATGCTTTTCGGCAATTTGGGCATTGCCGATTTTTTTGCCTTTCAGTCCGGCTTCACTTAAAAGCAAAGCGACCGGAACAACCGAAAAGGGATCGTTTTTGATAAACTCTTTATACTTTTCAGCCAGCTCCGGTGTAACTTTAGAGACCGGTACATTTTTAAAGGTGCTTCCGGCGCTAGGGTAATTTAAGGGTTGATTGTCAAGGCGGTATCGGATATTTGCTTTAACCTTGGCTTCAATATCGTATTTCTGACCTTTTTTGAAAAAGAAGCCGCAAAATAGTATGCATTCGTCTAATTTCTCATTCTTAAAAATACTTCCCCGGTAGGTGAAGGCGCACTCCTCTTTGCTCCTTATTTTTGTTTCCAATGTTTCTAAATCCAAACTCTCGACATTTCCTATATTATCCTTTGTCTCTCCGCCAAACGACCCGGCATTACCTCTTACGGCGCCGCCAAGAGATCCCGGCAGGCCGCCGGCCCATTCAAAGCCAGAGTATTCTTTTTCAATGCAATAATTAATCGCTTTCGAAAACAGCAATCCCGCTCCATATTTTACATTGGGAAAATTATCCGTGATCTCGTCGATATCATTATGAAGTATCAGCCCGTCATAACCGCCATCATCTATTAAGAGGTTTGTAACACCGCCGGTTATAAACATTTTGGCAATCCCCTTTTCCTTTGCTTCTTTCAAACCAGCAATCAATTCATCTTTGTTTTTGAACTTTAGATAATACTTAGCATTGCCGCCGATTTTGTAATAACTTAAATTTTTAAGAGAAATATTTTCTTCAATCATTTTGCTCCTTTTAGTTTTTCGATAAGAATGAGAAACATAAATTTTGGAATCGCCATTTGTCTAGCAATTCTTCTTGGCTCAATGATTAATCGAAATAACCACTCAAAGCCCAATTTTTGCAACCAGACCGGGGCCCGTGGTTTGATGCCGGCAACAAAATCAAACGAACCGCCCACGCCCATTCCGATGCGGCAACCGGTATGTTTTAGGTTGGCCGCCAACCACTTTTCTTGTTTTGGTGCGCCGTATGCTACAAATACAATATCGGCTTTGCTCTTTTTGATCGCTTCGACTATTTCCTCGGTATCCTTAATCGAACCGGAATGGACACCGACGACCCGAAGGTCCGGCAGATCGGTTTGAAGTTTGAGCGAGCACCTTTCGGCCACCGTCGGTTCTCCTCCGACAAAAAATATCTCTAAACGATTTTTTGAGGCGTATTCTGATAGGTCCCAAATAAAATCAGAACCGGAGACTCTGGCTTTTATTGGTCTATTCCCTATCCTGGTGTAAACAGGCATGAATATTATTGAGAGAAACCAAACAGCCAAAAAATAGAAAAATGAAATATACTTATCGAAAGCCGGTTTTGTATTTAAGTATTTGGCCGCCCAAATTAATCCGACTCCATCAGTAATATTTAAGGAAGAAGAATGATTTAAAATTTTGAATAATTCCCTGTCTTTTTGGGCTCTTGTTATTATTTCCGGATTTGGAGTGCAAATAATATGAGTTCCCGACATTGAAAAATCATGAAATATTTTTTCGTATTCCTTTTTCTCTATAGCATCTAATCTGATTTTTAAGATATTCACTCTATTCATTTTCCAAACATTTTTTTATTTCGGAAATAAATACTTCTTCGGAAAACTTCTCGGCTTGTTTTCGACAATCTTTCGGTAAGATGTTCTCTCTAATCTTTTCCAATTGCTCTATCGCTTCATTTAAACTATCCGGATTATCATTTTCAAAGAATACTCCGGTTTTCCCCTCGACAACCGTTTCGGTGACACCACCCTTTTTATATGCCACTACCGGAACTCCCGATGCCATTGCTTCAATGGGAGTCAGACCGAAATCCTCTTCTCCGGGGAATATCAAGGCGATCGAATTTCTCATTTTTTCCACGACAACCCTGTCTGGTTGCCAGTCAAGAAATTCGATATTATTTTTCGCTAACTTTTTTAATCTTTTTTGATCCGATCCGATGCCTATAATTTTTAATTCCTTGTTATTTATGTTAAATGCTTTTATTGCCAAATCAATCTTTTTATACGGCTCTAACCTTGAAACCACCAGATAATAATCCCCGGTCTTGCCATCAGAAAGTGGAATATTTTTAATATCAGTTGGGGGATAAATCACTTTTGCATCTTTCCGGTAATACTTTTTAATCCGTTCGGCCGCCGTATTCGATTGAGCAAGCCAAAGATCGACTCTATCCGCCGAGACACGGTCCCAAATCCTGACATTTTTCAAAATATTTCTAATATATATCCCCTTAATTCCTTGGCCGATGTTGTGCTCATCCAAATATTCGTGGTACCAATCCCAAGCATAACGCATCGGCGAATAACAGTAACAGATATGCTTCGTTTTCGGTTTGGTGATGACGCCGTGGGCAAATGAATTTGAGAAAGATAAGACGGTATCATACTTTGATAAATCAAATTCTTCAATCGCTTGCGGAAACCGCGGTAATAATAAGCGTGTCTTGCTTCTAATATTTCGGGGCAGTTTTCCGAGGGAGGATTGTGTGACATTATATTTTGAAAATACTTCTTTAGTTCCTTTTTCGTCATACAATAAAGTATAAAGATCAACATTTGGAAAATGTTTTAAGAATATTTGTAGCACTTTTTCAGCACCACCTAATTTAGTTAAAAAATCGTGAACCACCGCAATTTTCATTCAGTACCTTCTTTAATAAAATCAATCAGTTGCTTTGCCGAATTCTGCCAATCAAAATCTTTTAATCGTTGAAATCCATCCTTAATCAGTTTTTCTCTTTTAGCTTTATCGGATACAATTTCTTCCATTGCCTTTGCTATCTCACTCGGATCATCCGGATCGATTAAAATGGCAGAGTTTCCGGCGATTTCTTTCATTGCAGAACAATCAGAAGTTATTACCGGTAAACCAGTTGAGAAAGCTTCTAAAATTGGCATACCGAAGCCTTCATACAAACTCGGATAGACCAAGGCCGTAGCGTTATTAAATAATTGCTTGACCTTCTGATGCGGTTGATAACCCAATAATTTGATATCATTTTTGTATTTAGAATTATCTATTTCTTTTAAAATCTCCCGGAAGCCGAAACCGGCCTTGCCTATCAATATTAATTTTCGCTTGTCGGGATTGCCGCATTTATATTCTTCAAAAGCTTTAACAATGTTAACAATATTTTTTCGTTTTTCAATTCTGCCGATAAATACAAAATCACCATAAAGATTGGATTTTCCACCGATATTTTCGTAACCGCTATAGATTACTTTTATTTTATCCTGATTGATTTTGTATAATTTTATTAAATCTTTTTTAGTTGAATCAGAAACGGTTACTATCTTTGCTCCAAAATTAATGTCTTTTTTAATAGCTCTGTTTTGTATGATCAGTTCGGTTTTGGTATATGCCTTCTTAAAGTACTTGAAAGCTAAGTCATGAATGTAGACTATCGAATTTTTTGGAGCAAAGCCGGGAATTTCGTTGCCAAAAACTATCAGAGCTTCCGGCTTGTCTTTGAACAATGCTAACGGCAAGCGAAATTTATGCCAAAATTTTTTAAAAGGGATTATGATATTTTTAAAATTATCGCCTTGCAGTTCTTTGGCCAGCGGCACGCTTGAATAGAGAAAATACTCATTTTCCTTATCGATTTTTTTCAAACACAAAATCGTCTGATAAGCGACATTTTCTACACCGGTTTTATTTTCCAGCGAAGCGCTGGAAGCGTCAATGGCAATTTTCATATTAATCCTTCGCCCAAAGAACAGACTTTTTGAACGATTCGAGATTTTCAACCGCAATCCCCGATCCTTTGACCACACATTCCAACGGTTGATTGGCGACTTCGCAGGGAACGCCGGTAATCTTAGTTAACAAACTATCGATATTTCGAAGCAACGAGCCGCCGCCGGTCAGAACGATTCCCTTATCCATTACATCGGAAGCAAGCTCCGGAGGCGTCTTTTGCAAGACGTCTTTAACGGCATTGATTATCTCCATTAACGGGCCTTTTATTGCGGTTACGACATCATTTGATGTGATCATGATGCTTTCCGGAAGTCCGGTAATTGTATTCGATCCGGAAACCTCCATTTTTTCCTCTTTTTTAAGGACTTGGGCTGAACCAATCTGGATTTTAACCTGCTCTGCGGTTTGTTCGCCGATAATTAAATTATGCTTTTTTCGAATGAAATTAGCGATGGCGGCATCCATTTTATTCCCGCCGACACGAACCGATGATGAAGCCACCACATCGCCCAATGATAATACCGCCACTTCTGTCGTTCCGCCGCCGATATCGATTATCATATTGCCGGCCGGAGTGGCGATCGGAATGCCGGCGCCGAGGGCGGCGGCAATCGGTTTTTTAATAATATATGTCTGTTTTGCGCCGGCCGCGTTGCAAGCATCAATCACTGCTCTTCTCTCTGTCGAAGTAATGCCGGCCGGAACCGAGACCATAATGTCGGGTTTGAATAATTTAATATTTCCGGTCACTTTATTTATAAAGTATTTAAGCATCGCTTCGGCGATACGGTAATTCGCCACCACTCCATCTTTCAGGGGCGTGGCTGCGATAATGCTCTCCGGAGTTCGGCCAATCATTTTTCTGGCTTCCTCGCCAATCGCCACGACTTTATTGTCAAAGGCCTGCAGGGCGACAACGCTCGGCTCGTTTACGATAATCCCCCGTTTTGGAACATAAACTAAAATGTTTGTTGTCCCCAGATCAATTGCGATTTTTCTTACCATTATATTTATTCCGCCCGGACGATATCGGCTCCGACACCAATTAATTTTTTATCAATATTCTCATAACCGCGGTCAATGTATTCGGATTGATTAATTTCAGTCTGACCTTCGGCAATCAGTGCGGCTACTACTAACGCGGCGCCGCCTCTTATGTCCTGGCAGAGAATTGATGTGCCGTTTAATTTCCTTGAACCGATAATCTCGATGATATGAGGACTTAGTATTTGGTCTTTAGCGCCCATTTTTTCAAGTTCGGAAAGATAGAGAAATCTTCCCTCAAATAATGTCTCGAAGATTCGGCTCTTGCCTTCAGCCTGCGTCATCAAGACCGCAAACGGCGATTGCAGGTCTGTCGGAAAACCGGGATACGTTCTGGTGTCAATATCCTGCGCTTTCAGGCCGCCATGTTTATAGGTCTGGAAATATTTTGATCCCTCTTTTTCAACTACTTCGAATTTTGCTCCGGCCGCTTCCAGTTTTTTAATTACAATCGACATATGTTCCGGTATAACCGGACCGATTGTCAGCTCGGAATTTGTTGCGACGGCGATTATTAAGTATGTAGCGGCTTCGATCCGATCCGGCATTACATCATAAACAACACCATCTAATTTTGAAACACCCTCTATTTCAATCTCATGGGTGCCGGCGCCCTTGATCTTTGCGCCCATTTTGTTCAGGAAGTTTGCAAGATCGGCGATTTCCGGCTCGGCCGCCGCCATTCTGATTATTGATTTGCCCTTGACAAAAACCGAGGCCATCATCGCATTTTCGGTCGCCGTAACGCTCATTTTGGCTAATATTATCTCGGACGGTTTTGGATACCCTTCCAATACATATTTGTCGCCATCTTTGGATACTTTTACACCCATCTGTCGGAAGGCATCAAGATGATCGTCTATCGGTCTTGCTCCAATTAAGCAACCGCCCGGTTGTGAAAAGACCGCCTTTCCATATCTGGCGAGCAATGGACCGACGACGACAATAGAACCACGCAATTTCTTGACCGACTTTTCATCCGGTTTGCAAGACGTTACCTTGGTCGGATTGATTCTAATATTATTTCCATTGGCCTCAATATCGATGCCGATTGACTCCAAAATCTCCTCCATCTTATTGATATCGGTGATATTCGGGACATTGTTTACATTGACCTCTGAACTGGCTAATATCGAGGCCGGTAAAATCTTTAAGGCGGAATTTTTTGCGCCTGAAACCGTAATTGTCCCCGATAATCTCTTTTTACCGTTTATAATGATTTTAGACATACTTTCTTTCCATATTAATTATATAAACCGGGTTTTAAAAAGACCGCTTTCTTTAGCTTTATTGTATGGTAATTTGACCGATAATTCAATATAATGGTTCTCGTGAACAACCGCAGGACTAAAAACATATTTTCAATAATTTTCAAACAATCCTTAGTCGGCCTTTTGATGTTTTTAATCGGTATAAGTATTATTTTCTATGCCCATGGTTATAAATTTAATTTTAAGAATTTCAAAATCATTAAAACCGGAATAATCTACGTCTCGTCCGAACAAAGGGAGGCAAATCTTTATGTCAATGGCGTTTTAGTCGCTCCCAAGTTGCCATTCGCTTATGGCTGTTTGCCGGGATTTTATAATCTTGAAATTAAAAAAGATGGATATCAAAGCTGGAAATCCCGTATTCAAGTAACCGCCGAAAAAGTTTCGTCGTTTGATTATATCGTCTTGTTTAAAAACAATATTTCAAAAGAACAAACTTCCGACGCCGGAGTCATTAATCAATTGATTTCACCTAACGACGAGTTGTTTAGAAGCAATAACACCATTTATTACAATGATTATGAGATCTGGGAGGGACAAAATTTAGTTGCGCGCTTCTCAAAACCGATTAATCGCGCCATTTGGTTCTCTGATAATTACCATATCATTTACCAACAGGGTGATGAAATCAGGGTCATTGAAAAAACCGGAACAAACGATACCTTCTTAATCCGACTTGAAAACAACGCCATTACCAATTTTGATATCAGTTCAAACGGAAATGAATTGTATTTTAAAGATCTAGGCAGGTATTATAAGGCGGTGATTAAATAATCATAGCTCTATCTCGGAGCCGGCAACTTATTGGAAGTACCAGTGTTTGTTTGTTTTTTATTTCCGGATGGATCGGGGTAAATTTGATCTGAAACGACAATCAGTCTTCGAAGGGTGGTGCCGATTGGTGTGCAAGTCATTAGAGTCAAGGTTGATTGGTTCTTGCCCTCTAAAACTGACAGATCGTTGGGCGTAACAGTTTTGATCGATGATACTTTGTAGAGGTAATCCTTGTTTTGATATTTAAGTTGAACCACGTCTCCGACTGAAAGCTTATTCAATAGAACAAACACATTCTTATAGTTCCCTTTTGACCACGGGTAGTCCGAACTGTGTCCGGTAATAAACACATTGCCGGATTCGCCGGGCAATGCCGTGCCATTCAACTGGATCAAACCGTTTGCTAAACCGGCCGTCACGGCGTCGGGGTTATTTTCAACCCGCCAAGTGACCGGCGCCAAAACATCAATCAGATCGATTTTTAGATGATTATCCGAAATATTCGGGATCAAAGACTTATTTGTGTTTGTTATGGATGTTTTTGTCAGAGCGGAAAGCTCTGTAACTTTGGAGTTGTTTGAGTAATTTTGATTTAAATACTCGGTCTTATACCAATAAGTTATATTGTCCAGTAATCCGGAGTAATTGATAAAGCCAAAAATTATCAGATACAAAAGAACGAAACTAAAAAAAAACTTCGTAAATGTTTTGAATTTACCGGGACTTTTCTTTTGGTGTGAAAAAAGTTTTTCCAGTTCCTTTTCATCAAAGTATTCTGTATCCATATTAGCGGCACCATTTTCTTAAAATAGTTCAACCCCTTTTTCAATATCGAGTTTTTGAATGATTTAAGTTTAAATTATTCCAGTAAATTTTTCAACAAAAAGTAATTAAAGAATTTACCGCGAAGAGGTAAATTCTTTTTCGACAAAAAAAGGGCGCCCGCTGATCAAAACTCAATGAGTTTGATTAGGCAGACGCCTTTGTGTGATGTTACCGTGATAACTGTTTGCCGCAGAGAACCTGGGCTAGCTCGGCAAGCGACCTGCCACGGAGATACCGATCGCTGATCTCCATTGCTGCTGTTGAAGCAGTGATGAAATCAGCTTCTTCTTGCGAGATTTCTGCGATACAAGCGAGTGCGGAATAGATATCTGTTTCATCTGTGGTGCTCTCGAGAAGTATCGCGAAGTCATTCCGATCTCGCGTAATCCGACAGAGCTCCATGAAAAGCGAATCAACGCTCTCTGGATTTGACAGAAGGGCTTCTCGAGCAACTGTGATATCGCTCTGGTCAGCGCTGATTTTGGCGAGTGCGAGAAGGTTAAAGTACCTTCTGAAATCCGCCGACCATCCCTTTTCAATTTCTTGAACTGGGATAGCCGTTATTTCAGCTCTTGCTCTTGCGATATCCCGAGGGTCACGAGTAGCTTTGGCGATCTTGAGCCAATGTTCCCACGGCTCGCAATCGAATCTCTCTGCGATAGCGCGAGCTGCCAGGATGTCTTCATTTGCCTGGCTAAACTCGTAAACAGCGAGGTATTCCGAGAGTTGGTAGCAGGGAACCTTTTCCTTGGCTGCCATTTTCCGCGCTTCATCAATCTTGCCCATCGCCGCCGTGGCTCGTACGCGTATGACGCGCACCACACCTTGTTTGTATGATTGCCGAACAATCCGATCAGCCAGTTTCCTGACCATGTCGGGTTGTGATGTTTCGGCTATCGTTTCCAAAACGACGAACATGGCGATCTGGCGCTGCACCTTTTGCTCGTCCTCGTCTACATAATCGTCTTCGTCGCCAGTGGTCTTGGCAGTAAGCGAGGCAAGTTTCAAAGCGTATCCGAGATCTTTCTTTGCCCACCCCCTTATGATGCTCTGTCGTGCGAACACAGCCTCATCGTGGCCTTCAGGACTGATCTTCTCGGCAATTTCCTCCGCAACCGCCAGATCACCCGCCAAGGCAAGCGCCTCGACGATGTCGGCTCGAACCTCATCAGCTTCGCTGGGACTCGGGTCGGAGCTTCTCGTGAGAACAATCCGGCAACCCAGAAAATCCCCGATAGTGTTCTTCCCCAAATGTTCAGCCCGCTGATGGACGATGTCGCCAACTTGGAGCATCGCCATCTCGATAAGCTCCTCAAACAACCTCTTCTTCCAAAGCAGTTTGTCCATGATTTCTCCTTTTCAAGGTGCCGAAACCCTGACACAAATAATAGCACATATAGGCACCTCCGTCAAGTTTTGGGCGAAACTAAAACAGAACCTTTTTGCAAGATTCTGCCTTAAAAATCCTATGAAATTTTTCTACCAATTTCTAAAGACGACTCGATTTCTTTCGAAGCGAGGCGAACCTTTCAAACTTGCAATTTCCTTTATGGTGCCGCGGGTGGGAATCGAACCCACACTCACGAGGAACACGATTTTGAGTCGTGCGCGTCTACCAGTTCCGCCACCGCGGCACGTCGTTATTCTAACACAAATCCTAGCTTCGCTCAACCCTTTTTAATTCATCTCCGGTCATGTCGATAATCATTGAAGGAACCGGATTTTCCAGTTGGCCACCATCTACAATCAGATCAATATTGTTGAAATTTTCACCGAATTGCTCTCTCAATTCGTCTATTGAAGTTATATTTCCACCGCCGGCTATATTTGCCGATGTTTGGGCGAGAACAAGCCCGCTTTCCCTAATAATTGATAATATCAAGTCGCTGTCGGGCACTCTAACTCCGATAGTGTCACCTTTCCGGCACAGATTAGATACGCCGTTGCCCGATTTTGATTTCAAGATAAAGGTAAATTTACCGGGAATTTTTTCTTCAATCAATAGTTTAGATTTTTCATCCAATACCGTGATATTGTTGATTTTATCAATCGAGTCAACGGCCACTCCGATCGGTTTTTCCGGACCTCTTTGTTTCAGGTCGATTATTCTCCTTACCGCTCCGTCGTTACAGGCATCGGCGCAAATTCCGTAAATCGTATCGAACGGTAAAACCGAAACACCGCCGGATTTAATGATTTCCGACGCTTTATTTATTACTTCTTCTTGGTTTTGGTCCAATTTTATAATATTATTGAGCATAATCTGGTGCTTGTTATCATCCCTAAAGAGTAATATAATCGATTTGAAGTAATTTTTAAAGGAGTAATATGTCGGATCTTGACACCTCTTCATTGTTTAAATACGACTCTTCAAGAATGATTGATCAAGTTGAGAGTTTTTCAACTGATTGTATAGACGCCTGGCAACAAGCCGAAAATCTGATACTTCCCTCCTATTATGTCAAAGCCAAAAATATCCTGTTGCTTGGAATGGGCGGATCTGGTGTATCAAACGACTTCATTGCCGACTTGCTTTACGGTACCGACCTTTGCATTAATTCAATCCATGGTTACGACATCCCCGGCTTAGTGGATGAAAATACCTTGGTCATTGCCAATTCATATTCAGGAAATACCGAGGAAGTATTGGCTGGATTTATTTCCGCATACAAGAGAAAAGCTAAATTGATTGCCATTACCACCGGTGGCAAACTTGAATCGCTAGCCGAAAAATACAGAGCGCCCCTATTTAAGTACAATTATCCTTCAACCCCGAGAATGGCTGTGCCTTTTACTTTCGTTTCATTACTTTCGATATTTAAAAAGCTGGGACATTTAGAAATTGATAATTCAATTTTTGACCTTCTTGAAAAAGTCAATCGGCTGACTCAAAATTACAGACACGAAATCCCAGTCGCCCAAAATCCAGCCAAAGCCCTGGCTCAAAAATTGGAAGGAAATATTCCGATTATTTATTCTAGCTTCTCCTTAAAATCTCTTGGTTTTCGTGCCAAAAGTCAGTTTAATGAAAATTCAAAAAACCTTTCATTCAGCGAATATTATCCCGAACTAAATCATAATTCGATACAGGGATATCGTTATCCAAAAGCGCCGGTATTCGTAATATCCGTTGAATCAAATTTAGATGATTCACAGAGTCAAAAACGAGCCAATCTTACAGAAGAAGTTCTGCGTAAATCAAATATTCCCTGCGAGAGAATCAATTTTTCCTCTGTTACAAATCCAGTTGTAGAAATTTTGAGCTTTATTCAATTCTTTAACTATGTTTCGATTTATCTTGCGGTTATTAATATGCAAGATCCCACTTCTATGCCTGATATAACTACATTTAAGAGCAAACTTTAGTAAAATTTGGAGGGATTGAGTGTTTTTAGGCAGACAAAAAAAACCTGTTGTTCTTGTAATTTTGGATGGTTGGGGCGTCGCCCCGTCTTGGGGAGGCAACGCTATCTCTCAAGCCAATACCAAGTTTTACGACAAGGTCTGGCAACAAGCTCCCAAAACGACTCTATTGGCATCCGGTGAAGCGGTCGGCTTGCCGGTCAGCGCTCCGGGCAATTCGGAAGCCGGTCACCTCAATATTGGCGCCGGACATGTCGTCCATCAGGACCAGACTTTGATCGATGCCCAGATCGACAACCAATCCTTCTACAGCAACCCAAAAATCCTCAATGCGATCGAACACGCCACGCAACACAATTCAAACATTCATCTGATGGGTTTGCTCTCAAAAACCGGAACCCACAGTCATATCAAACATCTTTTTGCCCTTTTGACGCTGTTCAAAGCTAAAAATTTTAGCCGCGTCTTTATTCACTTGTTTACGGATGGTCGCGATTCCGATCCGATGTCCGGCATCGAAATGGTAGACGAAGTCGAACACAAAATAGCCGAGATCGGTGTCGGTAAGATATCGTCAATTGCCGGCCGTTTTTATGCCATGGATCGAGACAACCGTTGGGGCCGTGTCGCCAGAGCATACAATCTACTAGTCAAGGGCGAGGGTAATATATTTGAATCTCCCAAGACCGCGATTACATCGTCTTACTCCCAAGGCATAACCGATGAGTTTATTGAACCTCGATTAATATCAAACAAAGGTCAACAGATTACATCGATCAAAAGCAATGATAGTATTATATTTTTCAATTTCAGAAGCGACAGAGCCAAGGAAATCACCAGAGCATTTTTAGATGAACATTTACCGGAGTTTCCGGATCGCATGAAGTTAAGCAATCTCTATTTTGCAACCTTTGTGATTTATGATGATCACTTACTATCCGAACAGATATTTTCTCCCGAGAAGATCGTGTACCCGTTAGCCCGAGTATTATCGGAAAATAACTTGAAACAATTGCACATCGCCGAAACTGAAAAATATCCTCATGTCACATACTTTTTAAATGGCGGGACCGAAAAACCTTTTCCGGGTGAAAGCCGCGCAATGATTCCTTCTCCCCAAAAATTCAAAACTTACGATTATGTCCCAAAAATGAACGCTCCTAAATTAACCGCTCTTATCGTATCCACAATCAAAAAAAACATATATGATTTTACAGTTGTAAATTTTGCCAATACTGATATGGTCGGACATACTGGCAATCTTGGATCAGCAATAATGGCGGTTGAGTGCGTTGACGAATGCGTTTCTAAGATTGCAGATGAAATCATAAGCAAGGATGGAATAATGCTAATTGTTGGCGATCATGGCAATGTCGAGCAAATGATTAATCCCCAAACCGGGGACCCAGATACTGAACACTCAACAAATCCCGTCCCTTTTATTATCGTATCTAATGACCCAACTATTAATAAACTAAAAATGCAAGCCGACGGAATATTGGCTTCCGTTTCACCAACAATGCTAGATTTGATGCAGATTAAAAAACCGGCTGATATGAGAAACAATTCAATTATTATTAAAGAAATCAATGTCCCAATCGCTAAATAAAAATATAATTCTTTGCCTTACAGATGGTATTGGAATTTCTTCCGCTTGGCAGGGAAATGTTTTGAATATGGGCAAGTCAAATATAATCGGCCGCTTTCTTAAAGAATACCCTTCCGAACTCCTAAAAACCGATATTGAAGGGATTACTAAAATCGGAAATCAGTTGGACACTAACTCGTCCTACCAAAGAATATTTACTGGAAAAAATGTCCTGCCGTCATATGACCGAATAAATAAATCGATATCGGATAGCTCCCATTATCACGATTTGTTTGAAATGCCGATCAAACATCATTCCTCGCTTCATCTGGTCGGCACGCTATCGGCTGATAATTTTTATGGCTCGCAAAAACATTTGGAAGAGATACTAAAACAAGCTAAAGGAAGAGGAATATTTAATTTGAACATTCATCTTCTGATTGATAATTCATTTAAAACGAAGGAGGAACTTCTTTCTAAATTACAGGAACTGGAGAACTTCACTACAAAAATAAAACTGGGGCGGGTCGTAACGATAGCCGGCCGTGACAATCTTCATCAAGATATCAATCTAAAATATTTCAAGGCCCTGCTTGCTTGTTTTGTCGGCGGCAAAACCAATAAATCCCTATCCCCTGAACAGATAATTAATTTATCCGATAAAAAAGACGGTTTTTCAAAACTGGCTCCTACCTCAATTGTCGAGGACGGATATCAAAAAGGCCGAATTTCCGGATATGATACTGTATTATTTTTTGACTATAACAATGATGATTATGATTATTTAATCAATAAACTTGTATTTGGCTCCGGTCTTTTCGGATTGAAAATCCCAAAGTCATTAAACATTTTCACTCTTTCAACCTCTAAAGTTGATAAGATAAAAAGCATATTTCCAGCCGAAAATAAAAAAGATATCTTTGACCAGATTTCAAGAGACAATAAGATTGCCCTAATTTCAGAGATATCAAGATACGCTTACCTAAAACCCTTTACTGAAAATAATAAGATCGATCCGACATTTATTGATTATGAAAACAATGAAAACAATTTTTATCTTAAACTATTGTCCGATCTTAAATCAAAATCAGAGAAGTACGAGTTGACAATTTTGGTAATTCCGACGCTTGATAATGCGGTTATCTCCGACTCAATGGAAAAAACCATTAAATCCTTAAATCTTTACTATCAATTTCTCGAGGATGTTGAAAAATACATTTTGGAAAAAGATTTATTATTCATATTGACTTCCAGTTACGGCAGAATTAATAACTTAAATAATAAACGAGATAATTTAATCTTGCCCAATTTTGATCCGGTTCCATTTATTGTCTTGTCAAAATACAAATCAGAAAGCGCTAATTTGCAAACCGAACCGGAAAATAGCATCGCTTCCAATTATTTAAATTTAAAACACGACATCTTAGATGTGGCGCCGACCTTGCTTCAGATGTTTGGTTTGGATATTCCCGATAATCTGACCGGAACAAGTCTCTTGAATTGAATTTTGGCGTTAATTCTGATATATTGAGCTTATTAATCGGGCCCATAGCTTAGTTTCAGCCAGAGGCTGATCGTCCTCTGGACGAGGTAGGGGAAAATGAATTATGTATACTTTATGAAAAGTCTGCGTAACGGCAAGGTTTATGTCGGCAGAACGACGAATAAGCCTGACAAGCGAGTTTTGGAACATAATAATGGCAGTAATGTTTGGAGTAGACACAACAAACCTTTTGAATTAATCTATTTTGAGGAATATTATTGTGAAATAGATTGTGCGAAAAGAGAAGCCTTCTATAAAACAGGAATCGGCAAGAAGGTGAAAAAGGCAATCATCGAAACGTTTATAACAGAATAATATATGGGCCCATAGCTTAGTTGGTAGAGCGCCTCCATGGCATGGAGGAGGTCAGGAGTTCAAGTCTCCTTGGGTCCACCAAGAAATTAAAATATATGAAAAAGTATGAGTTCTCTCAAATAGATAAAAAGTGGCAGGAATACTGGAAGAGTACTAGTTATGGCGTCGCCAAAGATGAGGGTGGGAATAAACATTACCATCTAATCGAGTTTCCTTATCCTTCGGGCGAGGGTCTGCATGTCGGTCATTGTATGGGTTATGGGGCATCTGATGCATACTGCCGGATGAAAAGGATGCAAGGTTTCAATGTAATGTTCCCGATCGGTTGGGACGCTTTTGGTCTTCCGACTGAAAATTACGCTATTAAGACCGGCATCCATCCCCGCCTTGCCACCAAACAAAGTATTGATACATTTAAGAAACAAATCGAATCCCTAGGCTACTCTTTTGACTGGAAAAGAGAGATAAACACCACCGATCCGGAATACTATAAATGGACACAATGGATTTTTTTGCAGTTTTACAAACACGGCATTGTAGACCCTTCGACAGGCTCAGGGCAAGCTGGAAAATTGATTGAGGTCGCCGATGATGATACTACCACCCCTCGCCTTGCCTACCAAGCCGAAATGCCGATTAACTGGTGTCCTTCTTGTAAAATAGGGCTAGCCAATGAAGAAGTTATCGCCGGAAAATGCGAGCGCTGTGGAACCGAAACAATCAAAAAAATGCAGAAGCAGTGGCTGTTACGTATTACGGCGTATGCAGACCGCTTAATTTCCGACCTTGATACGGTTGATTATTTAGACAAGATCAAAACTCAACAAGTAAATTGGATCGGGCGATCTACTGGAACAAATATTCGCTTTACTGTCATTCCTGCGAACGCAGGAATCTTAAAGATCCCTGATCAAGTCAGGGATGACAATATTGTCGAAATTTTTACCACCCGTACCGATACTTTATTCGGTTGTACCTATATTGTTTTGTCACCCGAGCATCCAATTATTGCAAAACTAAAAACAAATATTGCCAATTGTAATAAAGTTAATCAATATATTGAAGATTCTGCTAAAAAGTCCGACATGGAACGAACGGAATTGGCCAAAGAGAAAACCGGAGTCAAACTGGAAAGTATTAAAGCCATAAATCCGATTAACAATGAAGAGATCGATGTTTGGATTGCCGATTATGTACTCGCTTCATACGGAACCGGCGCAGTAATGGCAGTTCCCGCTCACGACGAACGAGATTTTGAATTCGCCAAGAAATACGATATTGATATTAAGCAAGTTATTACCGGCGATAATTATAATGACAATAAAGCTTTTACGGAATACGGCATATTAATTCATTCGGGTGGATTTGACGGCTTGACAAGTAAAGAAGCACAAGGGAAAATCACTATAAAACTAAAGGAAATTGGTGCCGGAGATTTTACTGTTAATTACAAACTTCGGGACTGGATTTTCTCCCGCCAGCATTATTGGGGCGAACCGATCCCAATTATTCATTGTGATAAATGCGGTACAATTCCAATGGATGAAAATGATTTGCCGCTAACTTTGCCGGAAGTGGAAAATTACCAGCCAACCGTTACCGGCGAATCACCATTGGCTGCTATTCCAAATTGGGTCAACACAACTTGTCCGGAGTGCGGCGGTCCCGCAAAAAGAGAGACCGACACTATGCCGAACTGGGCCGGCTCTAGCTGGTATTTCTTGCGTTACTGCGATCCGAAAAATATGAATGAATTTGCTTCGATGGACAAACTCGAATATTGGTTAAATCCTGGTTTAGATGCCAGCGAGGCCCCGCGTAGCTCGAAGAGCGGAGGTGGGGTTGATATCTACAATGGTGGGATGGAACACACAACTTTGCATTTGTTATATTCCCGCTTCTGGCACAAGTTTTTGTATGATTTAGGGAAAGTTCCTTCGAACGAGCCGTACCAAAAAAGAATCGCTCATGGTATAATACTGGGTCCCGACGGACAGAAGATGAGTAAGTCCCGCGACAATGTCATCAATCCGGATAAAATCGTAGAGAAGTACGGTTCCGATACTTTGCGTACCTATATTATGTTTATCGGTCCATACGACCAGGAGTCCGCTTGGAACACTTCCAGCATCCAGGGAGTCTACCGCTTCCTCAACCGACTTTGGAATAATTATGATTTAGTCAATAACCAATCGGATGAAAAAGATCTATTAATTAAATTGAACCAAACCATCGATTGTGTTACCGCGGACTTGGAATCATTTAATTTAAATACGGTCGTCTCCAAATTGATGGAAATGAATAATATGATTGAAAAAATCGGTCATATATCTAAGGATTCGTATTCTAAATATCTTAAACTTATTTTTCCCGTAGCACCCCACATCTCATCCGAATTATTTGAAATGTTGGAAAAAGGCAAAATTGAAGCAAAAGAATGGCCTAAAACCGATTTAAATTATCTTTCCGCCGACCAGATTGAGATAGTCGTCCAAATCAACGGCAAGGTCAGGGCTAAAATGATGCTCGATGCCAATATTTCCGATCAGGAGATGGTTGATTTCGCCCTTAATTTACCCGAAGTGAAAGAATATATCGAAGACAAGAAGATAGTAAAGATAATCCCAGTCGCCAAGAAACTGGTCAGTATCGTAATCGCTTGACTCTTGATTATTGCTCTATATTATGCGATAATATTTAGGTCATCATTAGCTAGATCCCCACTAAAATATTAATGATTGGTAGTTTCGTAATTTCGATTAATTCGTAATTTTGTAGGAGTTAGGAAATTTATGGCTGAACCAAAGAAAAGAACCAACAACTCAAAACAAGGCATGCGGAGAATGCACGACAAAGTCGCCGCACCTTCACTTAATTATTGTCAGAGCTGCCACCAACCAATTCTGCGACATACGGTTTGTTATAATTGCGGTATGTACAAAAACACTAAAGTTCTCGATAAAAAGACATAATGGAGGTTTGATGAACCGTCATTTGTCCCGTTTAGTCGCCATGCAAACCCTCTATGAGTGGGATTTTCGAAAAGGAAGCGACCTTTCTGAAATAAAAGAAAGAAATATTGAAGAGTATAAGAATGAACTTGATGCTAACTTTGTTAAAGATATTGTCGATTATGTCTCAAAAAACACCGAGGCTGTCGACAAAGAAATATCCGTATCAGCTCCCGAATGGCCGATTGAACAAATAGCTTTGATTGATAAGACAATTCTTAGGATCGCCATTTATGAGATGGTCTTCAAAAAAGAAACACCGCCCAAAGTTATTATTAATGAAGCGATTGAGTTGGCAAAGCAATTCGGCGGCAACAGTTCGTCAAAATTCGTAAACGGAGTTTTAGGAACGCTATACGACAAATCAGGTAACAAAAAGGAATAATATGTCCACAACAGATGAATTAGAAAAAGAAATTGGGATACAATTTAAGGATAAAAAGCTATTGGAACAAGTATTTATTCACAGATCGTACCTCAACGAACACAGAAACTCTTCACTCGAGCATAATGAACGACTCGAGTTTTTGGGCGATGCCGTTTTGGAATTGGCGGTCACTGAATATCTGTATGGAAAATACAACAAGCCGGAAGGCGAACTGACCAGTTGGAGAAGCGCTTTAGTCAAGGGCGAATCTTTGTCCGAAGAAGCAAAACGGCTTGGCATCAACGAACTGATTAAAACCTCCCGCGGAGAAGCAAAAAATCTTGGTAAAGCCAGAGATCTCATCTTGGCAAATGCCTTTGAAGCCCTTGTCGGTGGTATTTATCTTGATCAAGGGTATGACGTCGTTTCTGAGTTTATTGAGCAAAATATCTGTTACAAATTAAAAGACATCTTAGAAAAAGGTCTTTATTACGATCCGAAAAGCAAATTCCAGGAACTCTCTCAAGAATCTCTTTCTATAACCCCGACCTATGAAGTCGTCTCGGAAGAAGGGCCGGATCATGCCAAGGTTTTTGTTGTGGCTGCTTATCTCGGCGACCAAAAAATAGCCGAGGGACAGGGTCCGTCCAAACAAAGAGCCCAATCCGATGCGGCTAAAAAATCCCTTGAATCGTGGGATGAAACCATATCAAACTTTAATTCAAAGTAGAACTCCACTCAACATTTTGCCAGCCCCAATCGAGCAGTTTTATTGATTCATCAGCCGAGGCGGTGGCATTATCGGCGGTTGTACGGATGATGACCCCGATTAGGGTGTGGTCGTCTCTCTTCGCCGCCGAAACCAGCACATGTCCCGCTTCCGGCATATAACCGGTCTTGACCCCGATAGCTCCCATATAGTTATAATCGGCAACCAACCGGTTAGAGTTCGTAACTTCATGCCAGATTGTGCTGTCGATATTTGTAAAGGCGTCTTGTTTGGTCTTTACAATTGCGGCGAATGTCTCATTTTTCAAGGCATGGCTGGCTGCCAAATACAAGTCATATGCGCTTGAATAACCGGTCGTGTCCAAACCGGCTGGATCTTCATAGCGGGTGTCCATCATGCCCAGCTCTTTGGCTTTTTCATTCATTTTATCGACAAATCTGGTTATGCCGATGTCGCCATAACCATTCATCTTTTCAGCCAATGCATAGGCGGTATCATTACCGGATTTGATCAATAGGCCCTTCAGCAGTTCCCCGACTTTGACCTGTTCTCCCGGTCTGATAAACGTATCGGCTCCGACCTGACTTGAGGCCGTCTCTGAAATCGTCACAGTATCATCCAGCTTATAGTTTTCCAGGGATACGATCGCGGTCATTATTTTGGTGGTTGAAGCAATCGGAACGCGGTTCTTGATCCCCTCTTTTAATAAAATCTTGCCCGAATCATTGTCGACTAGGATATACTCGCTGGCGTAGATCAACGGTTTTTCTGCTCCGAATTTAACTTTGGGACGCGCAAGAATTTGCGGTAACGAAATATCAATATCAGAAGCAACCGCAATGTTTGTCGGATTCGTTTCCTTTACAATTATCGCTCTGTCGATCCTATCCGAGATCCCGCCAAGCCCTACCGTATTGAGAAGTATCGAGACAAAAATTAATGATTTAACTATCATATGATATCATTTTTCGTTATTTGTTTTGTCCGGCCGCTTTTAAGATTTAATTTTGAAAGTTCTAATTTACCGATTCTGATTCTGACCAATTTAGCCACGGATAGTCCGATTTTACCACACATCTTCCTAATCTGTCGATTGTGGCCGGTGTGAAGAACCACATTAAAAATGACATATTTTTGACCGTTTTTGGTCTTCATGCGAAAGCTATCAACACTATCGGCTTTCATCAGCTTTTTTTCAATCAATAAACCTCCGGTCATCCTGCCTTTGATTTTGTCAAATTCGACTTTCTCGCCTCGGTCAATCCAAACTTCGTACTCTTTTTCATGTTGAAATGAGGGATGGGATAATTTTTGGGCCAGATCGCCGTCGTTGGTCAGAATAATCAGGCCTTCCGAATCCTCATCCAATCTTCCAATCGGGTACAGACGAACACTCTCTGGACCAAAATCGGTTACCTTTTTCCTTCCTTTTTCATCGATCGCCGCCGAAATCACTCCGGTCGGTTTATTTAATACGATATAAACTTTCTCTTGATCGAATTCCACTGGTTTATTATTGTAATAGACCTTGTCAGTATCGCCAATGCAATCTCCCGGATCGGCAATTTTTTCGTTGATTTTAATCTTCCCAGCCAAAACCAGTTCGTCGGCTTTGCGCCGCGAACAAATCCCCGCTTCTGCGAGATATTTATTGATTCTTATCTTCTTAATCATTTGTTTCGGTATCGGCAGTTTTTAACTCTTTACCTTCGGCTTCTTTTGCAAGTCGGATATGAACATCGGCTAATTGCTTTTCTGATACCAAAGACGGAGCGCCCATCGTTAAATCTTTTGCGTCTCCCGTTTTCGGGAAAGCCATCACTTCGCGGATAACATCTTCGCCTGCCAGTATCGCCGCCAATCGATCAATTCCCGGCGCGATCCCGCCGTGCGGCGGCGCGCCGTATTCAAACGCCTCCAACATATGGCCGAATCTTCTTCTTTTCTCGTCCTCTGTCACACCAAGCAACTCAAATATCTTATCCTGAATATCTCTTTTGTGGATTCTGATCGAACCGCCAGCGATTTCATATCCATTCAACACGAGATCGTAACAGTAAGCTTTGACATCTCTCGGATTGGAATCCAATTTATCTAAATCCTCTTTTTGAGGCATCGTAAAGGGATGGTGAGTTGAAACCAATTTTTTATCGGTCTCTGAATATTTAAATAATGGCGCATCAATGATCCAGACAAAAGCCAACTCATTCTTGTCATCCTTGTTTTCGCGCAAGTCCGGCTTGTCGGAGTGATATTTTTCCATCGATTCGGCATAAGTCATTCGATGAAACGGTTTGCTTTTAATCTTTTTCTCCGGAAAAACCTTTTCCACCAGGCCCGTCATCATCTCCTCAACCAATGAAAGAATATCTTCCTGTTCAACGAAACTCATCTCTATATCAAGCTGAGTAAATTCCGGCTGGCGGTCGCCGCGCTGATCCTCGTCCCTAAAACACCGCACAATCTGGTAATAACGCTCTATCCCGCCAACCATTAGGAGTTGTTTAAACTGCTGGGGACTTTGTGGTAAAACATAGAAATTGCCCGGGTATAACCGTGAAGGAACGATGTATTCTCTGGCCCCCTCCGGTGTCGACTTTGTCAAGTACGGCGTTTCAATCTCTCTAAAATTCTTGTCGTTTAAATAATCGCGAAAATATTTAATAATTTCGTGCCGTAGAGTAATATTTCTAGTTAATCTCTCGCTTCTCAAGTCTAAATAACGATATTTCAAGCGAAGTTCTTCATCAACTCCGCCGGTATCCTTGTCAATTTCAAAAGGTGGTGTCTTGGCTTGGTTCAACACTTCGATATCAATCGCCTCCATCTCAACTTTTCCAGTCGCAATGCTCTCATTGGTAAGATTTTCCGGTCTTGCTTTGATTTTGCCAATTATTGACAATACCCATTCCGGACGAAGGTCGGTTACCTTTTCATATGCCAAAGATCCCGGCACCATCACCACCTGCAAAAGGCCCGACATATCGCGAAGATCGATAAAGACAATTTTGCCGTGGTCCCGTCTTTTGTGAACCCAACCGGATATCTTTACCGTTTTGCCGACTTCTGCTATTGTTTTTGAAATAAGTGTTCTTTCCATATTGCTCGCTTTCTTAAGAATCCCTTAATTTTGCGCTGTATTGATTTTCAATTTTACTAATTATTTTTGAAATAGTCTCATCCGCTTCCACATCGGTCAAGGTCTTTTCCATATCCTGCAGATAAATATGGTAGGCAAGATTTTTCTTACCGGCTCCCAATTTATCTGAAGCATATTCGTCAAACAATTCTACTCTGTTTATCTTATCCGAAATCTCCAGAATGGAACCGGATATTTCAGATGGATTTGTATTGGTGTCAACAACAAACGCCAAATCGCGCGCTACCACCGGATACTTGGAAACCGGTTTGTAATGGTATTCCTTATCATCCAGCCGCAACTCCAAATCATCTTCATTGTCCAAATCGGCTAATGAGATTTCAATCGCATAAACAACCGGCTTCCTGATCTTCAACAAAAGCAACTCGCCCCCTTTCAATTCCTTGATTTCGATATTTTCATCATTTTGAATCTGTGATAACTTCGCGTGAATGTTATCGATTTCTTTTCTGGCATCTTTGCCGGTAGATACGACCGCCAAATTGGTTCGCTCTTTTTCTTCATTAAACACATTTCCAATTTCAAATAGTAATATTGGATCGAAAAGACCGTTTTTTGCGACATTTTTCAAAAGGGACGGAATCAATGAATCGCGCAGATATTTGTTTTCATGTTGAATCGGATTGGCAACCTCGAGCAAATTGTCGGTATTCATATTTTCTGTTTTTATATCCTTTTCAGACAGGAAAGAATAATTCTTAACTTCGGAAAATCCCAGATCGGAGATCATGTCTTTCAACCTTTCCTTCTGGTAGTAAATTGATTTTTGCGGCTTTTCCGCTTCGGGAAGTTCTAATCTTTTTAAATTATCGATTCCATAAATTCTCTCAACCTCCTCTGCCAAATCCTGCCAGACGGTAATATCGTGTCGCCATGAAGGAATTTTGGCTTCCGCTCCTTCTATTTTAAAACCGAGGTATTTCAAGGTTGAATTGATATCATCCTCCGATAGATTCAAATCAAGGAGTTGGTTAATTTTTTGATATGGAATGTTTATCTGTCTTTCGATATCTTTTTCGCCGCTGTACGCAAAACCCAAATCGTCTCCGGCGGCAATTTCAATAATCATCTTGGCCGCTTTAACAAGCGCATTTTTAACCATCGCCGAATCAATTCCTCTCTCAAATCGGTAGCTGGCATCGGAAACAATATTATGAGTTTTGGCTATTTTTCTAATTACAGACGAACTAAATTCTGCCGCCTCCAATATGATGTTTTTCGTTGTTTCGGTTACGCCTGTATCTTGACCGCCCATTACTCCGGCCAGGGCCAAAGCTTTTTCCTTATCGGCAATTAACAGATCATTTTCTTGAAGTTTAATATTTTTACCGTCCAATAGCATAATACTTTCACCATCGCGGGAATCCCTAATCGTAATGGTATGACCGGAAACTTTATCGGCATCGAAAGCATGAAGCGGATGGCCGAGATCCAACATGATGTAGTTAGTGATATCAACAATATTATTAATCGGTTTGAACCCAAGGATTATAAGTCGTTTTTTAAGCCACTCCGGAGAAGGGCCGACCGAGATATTATTTATCCGGTATCCGTAATATCGTGGGCAACTTTCTTTCTTTTCGATTTCTATCTTTAGCTCTGCAGTAATTGCCGCATCTTTACCCTCGTCATTTTTAATTACTGTTTTGCTAAATCCGGCGATTTCCCGAGCTAATCCGAGATGCGACAGGCAGTCGCCACGGTTCGGAGTGATTTCCGCCTCAATCACCATGTCGCTCTCTATGTATTTTGATAATTTCTCGCCTATTCGATAATTCTGATCTAGAATTTTAATGCCGCTTCCCTCTTCCCCCAACCCGAGTTCTTTCTCTGAACAGAGCATCCCATTTGATTTAATACCGCGTATTTCAGCCGCTTTTAAGATTTGACCGCCGATTTTAGACCCAACAAGCGCCAAAGGGACAATTTGTCCAACTTCAATATTTGGTGCGCCGCAGACAACTTCAAATTCATGGCTACCGTTTGTTACTTTCGCCAACCGTAAACGATCGGCATTTGGATGAGGGCTGATCTCCAGTATTTTGGCAATAATAATATTGTCATCCAATCCAAAGTCGGCCGATTCGATCTCCGTTCCGGTAACAGTTAACTTATCGATCAATTCCTGATCGGATATGCTTATATCAACATAATCTTTCAGCCAGCTTTTTAAATACTTCATAAGTTTCCCAACTACTACCAATTTACAGATTTATCCTGTCTGCCGACAGTCAAGCGAAATTACGAATCCTACAAATATCAGCGCTAACGAAAGTCAAACCATTCGTATTTTCGTATTTTCGAATTATTCGTAAATTCGTAGTATTTCGGTTACTTAAATTGTTTTAAGAATCGAAGATCCCCGCTTCTAAATAACCTGATTTCGTCGATATCGTATTTTAACATCGTCAGCCGGTCAATTCCCATACCCAGAGCGAATCCGGAATATTGGTCGGGGTCAATTTTCATATTTGAAAGAACCTTCGGATAGACCATGCCCGAACCCAAAACTTCCATCCATTTACCATTGAATTTAATGTCGACATCAATCCCCGGCTCGACAAAAGGATAATGATGGGGGCGGTAGCGAAGTTCAATATTATCGCCGTACATTTTCATCAAAAATTTCTCAATCGTCCAAAGAAGATGCCCGACTTTGACATCCTTATCTATATAGAGGGCTTCCAATTGGTACAGTGTTGTCTCATGTTTGGCGTCTGTCGCTTCATTCCGATAGCAAACTCCCGGCACAATTACCCGAATCGGTGGAGTCTTGTTTTCGCCGTACCGAACTTGTAAATTAGAAGTATGCGTCCTTAGGACTCTGCCGTCTTTCAGCCAAAAAGTGTCCTGAACATCTCTGGCCGGATGGTCTGAAGGGATGTTTAGTGCATCAAAATTGTACCATTCGGTATCTACTTCCGGACCTTCATAGACATAAAAACCAAGTTCCTCAAATATTTTTACCGCTTGGCGCAGATATATTGTAATTGGATGCAGATTACCTTTATTCATTTTTTTTTGATCTTTTAGAAATACCCTTCTTTTTTGTTTGGAAAAAAAGTTCCAACAAAGTCACGACTACTACTACCGATATGCCAATCCACCAATCCAGAACCCGAAAACCTCGTAGGGCGAACATGGCGGTCAGGGCGAAGGAAAATATCATGCCCTGCCTAACAGACGGCCAAAAATATGAATAGATTAGTTTGTCGGCTTTCGCTTTGATCTTTAAGTAATAGATACCGATCGCCGCAATCCCACCGAATGTCAGAAACATAGAAATATAGAAATTAATAAAGACGGCGGAACCGGATTGGTACGGATTATTATTAAAAACGTCTAAGACCAGCGAGGCAAAAGCGAATAAGGTAATGGTAAACAAAAAAAATAAATTTCTCTTCAGCATTATTTTTTCTCTTTATGAATTTCCTCAATCAAACTCTCTATCTTACTGGCGTATTCCGGCGAATTATCAAGATAAAATCGGATTTTGGGGTGTTTTCGTAATTCTAATTTCTTTGATAATTCCTTCGTCATTGCTGGACCCTCTCTCTGACATTCAATAATCGTCATTTCGGGATTGTTCAGAGCCGATATCCAAACCTTGGCGAAGCCGAGATCCTTTGAAACCTCGACATTGCTAACTGTGATTATCCGGTCGGGAAATAATTTCAACAGTAATTTTGAAATCTCATGGCCTACCAACTCATCGACTTTTTCCATCCTATCACTCATATTACTTTGCAATTATATCAGAAATATTAACGATTAGCCACATAAAAACCCGATTCCGAAATGATGAATCGGGTTTTTATTATATAGTTAAGATATTTAGCGCTTTGCCAATCCTAGCTTGGCTTTGAAAACGCTTAGCGTTTTGCCCATTGAGGCGCTCGTCTGGCGCGCTTCAGACCTGGTTTCTTCCGCTCTTTTTCCCGCGGATCGCGGGTTAGAAATCCGGCTTTTTTTAAAGTCAATCGGTATTCAGGATCAAACGCCTCAAGAGCTCTGGCAATACCATGTCTGATGGCCTCCAGCTGGCTTTCCTTGCCACCACCTTTGACTCTAATCGATACTCCGAATATGCCTTTCTTACCAACTAATTCCAGGGGATAGATGATATTAGCCGGAAGTTCCGTTTCTTTGTCGTTGACGGTAATTTTATTGGGATCTTTGAAAATTCGAACAGTGGCTACCGCCGTTTTTCTTCGTCCGGTACCGTACCAATATTTTTTTACTTCTTTTTCCATTATTTTTTCTCGATATTTACAAATTTAACATTTTGATGCGGATGGGAAGGACCGGAATAAATTTTTAAACGGGAAGTAACCGCATCCCGCAGTTTATTCTTTGGAATCATCCCGTAAACCGCTTTTTTAATAATCTCTTCGGGATGATACTCTCTCATCTGTTTGAAAGTTGATTTCTTAAGATTTCCGATATAACCGGTGTGCTTGTAATAAACTTTCTGATCCTCTTTTTTACCGGTAACTTTTACCTTTTTGGCATTAATTACTACCACCATGTTGCCGTTGTCTTTATTCTTGGCAAAATCGGTTGAAAGCTTGCCACGCAAAGAATCGGCGATCTTTGTTGAGATCCGGCCCAATATTTCGCCTTCGGCGTCGTACAAATACCAACTTTTATTATTTTCCTTGTTTGTCATTCTTGGCTTTCTTGGGCTCTTTTATCATCACATCGACATCTTTGGTTTTCTTTGTGTCTTTTGTTTCATTCTTATCCTCAACTTTTTCACTCTCCCCCTCTTCTTTAGTCACGAAAACCTTTTTATCAACCAACTCAATCCGAACCATTCGGCTATTGTCACCCAGACGATTTTTAAGGTGATAACTTCTTGCAAAACCGCTTTTGCGACCGGCATATCTTGGAACCAACTCTTCAATTACTTTCTTTACCGCACTTTTATCAAGTAAAATTCCTTCAAGATTTCGGCGGACTGCAAGATCGGCCTTTTTGCTTCTGGCAATAATCCGGTCAAATTGAGATTTCAAGACTTTTGATTTTGCTTTTGTGGTATCAACTTTTTCATACAATACCAAGGAGGTAAGAATATTTCTTACCATTAATCGTCTATGATCGGCTTTTCGGCTTAAATTCTTACTCATATCTTGATATTACGTCGGCAATTTCAGTGATTCCCTTTTTGCCTAATCCTTTAATCTCTTCAATCTTTAGGGGCGACATTCTTTTTAAACCGGCAATCGTTTTAATACCGGCATTCAAAAGCGCATTAGTTGTTCTCTGCGAGAAACCGGCTTCTTCTATCTTTACTTTGCTTTCGCCCAGTTGTTCCTTATCCTCATCCTCTATTAATTTCAGAACCTCCGGGGTCTCAACAATTTCAGATACCTTTTCAGTCAACGATGGATTAAAGCTTGGGTCCGAGATAATCGCTTCAAAGTGGTCAACCAAAACTCTTGATGCCTCTTTAATGGCATCTTGCGCGGTAATCGTGCCGTCCGTCGTAATTTCCATGGTGATCTTATCAAAGTTTGTCATTTGTCCGACACGTGTGTTTTCAATTAAAAAGCTGACGCGTTCGACTGGAGAAAATGAGGCGTCAATTCCGATCCAGCCAATCTCTTTCTTGTCTTCTTTGGTGCCGGTTGGACGAAAACCTCTGTCTTTTTCAACCATCAGTTCAAGCTGAAGGCTAGCACCCTTATCAACATTGGCGATACGGGCCTCGGGATTTGAGATTTCAATCTGGCTGTTCGCTTGAAAATCAGCCGCCGTAATCTGGCAAGGCCCCTTCTTGGAAAGGGTCAGTATTACCGGTTCCTCTGAATATGATTTAAAATTAATGCTTTTTAAGTTCAATAGCAATTCGATCATATCCTCTTTAATACCTTTTATGGCTGAAAATTCGTGGTCTACGCCTTCAACTCTAAAATAAGTTGCGGCTGAACCGACAATAGAGGAAAGCAAAACTCTTCGAATTGCATTTCCGATGGTTGAGCCGTATCCTGGATAAAGCGGTTCGATGACGAATTTACTTTTGTTATCGCTAATGGCTGTCTCTTTAATTGTTGGCAATCCGATTTTGTCCATATAATCTCCGATCTTTAAATATTTTATCTTGAATAGAACTCAATAATTAAGTTTTCATTTATTGGCGTGTCGATCTCTTCCCTGATAGGCAGGTGATTGATTTTGCCTTTCAGGTTTTTCTTGTCAAACTCCATCCAGCTCGGGCAGTGCTCGCTTTTGATTTCAAAAAAGCTTTCTTTCTTTTTCGGTTCGATTTGATCCAACTCTTTTACGGTGTACGACGGAATATTGACCTTTTTGCCGTTCAATTTGATCAATCCGTGGTTTACCATCTGTCTGGCATGCGCCCGCGAGACGGCAAAACCAAATCTGAAAACCACATTATCAAGTCGAAGCTCTAAAAGACGCATCAAATTCTCGGCCGTGTTGCCGGAAAGTTTCTCCGCTTTTGTAACATAGTTTCTAAATTGAATTTCTCTAGTGCCGTAAATTTCTTTGGCGCGTTGTTTTTCGGCTAATTGCCGGCCGTATTCACTCTTTTTGCCTCTCATTTCAGTGGGACCATGGGCACCCGGTCGGTAGGGACGTTTTACCATAGCGCATTTAGGCGAAAAGCAACGCTCGCCTTTGAGCATCAATTTTTCACCGGCGCTTCTGCATTTTTCACATGAATCCGACATATTAATTAGACCCTTCTTGGTTTCTTTGGACGACAACCGTTATGCGCGATTGGGGTAATATCTTTAATTGTTGAAACACTGATTTTGGCATTAATTAAGGCCCGAACTGCCGATTCCCGACCCGATCCGACACCGGAGACATAAACCTTGGCTTCCGAAAAGCCCATCGATTTTGCTTTTTCAATCGCAGCCGAGGCGGCCAGTTGGGCGGCGTATGGAGTCGATTTTTTGGTACCCTTAAATCCGATTGAACCGGCCGAAGCCCAGGAAATAACACCGCCATTATCGTCGGTTATCGAGATAATGGTATTATTGAAGGTTGACTGGATATAAATACTTCCGGAGTGAACACTTCGCTTTATTTTCTTTTTAACCCGAAGGGGGGCTTTTGGGGCAACCTTCTTCTCTTCTTTTTTGGGTGCTGCTTTTGCCATAAGTTTCCAAATTCCCTACTAATTTACAAATCTTTCGAAAGTACGAATATTAATGAATTAATTTGTAATTTTGTAATTTCGTTGAATTCGTACATTCGTAGTGTTTAGGTTGTTTCTATGTCTTCTCTGCCGACGGTTTTCTTCCCGATCCGACAGTAACTTTTTTGCCTCTTTTGGTTCTGGCATTCGTTTTTGTTCGCTGTCCTCTGGCTGGCAAATTCTTTGAGTGCCGGTGACCGCGGTAAGAACCGATTTCTTTTAATCTCTTGATATTTCCGGTTACTTCCATCCGAAGATCCCCCTCTACCCGGTATTCCGAAATGGCTGTTCTGATCTTCTCGAGTTGGGTCGTGGTCAGATCTTTTACTTTAACGGAGTGATCGACTCCGGCTTTTTCTAAAACCTTTTTTGAGATAGAAAGTCCGATACCATAAAGATAAGTCAAAGCGATTTCAACTCTTTTTTCATCCGGTAAATTTATGTTTGCAATTCTAACTGCCATATTGTGTAATTTCTAATTTCTAATCACTAAACAATTCTCCATTTCCAATTCCTACTTATTTGACATTAGAAATTAGAAATTTGACATTGCCGCCTCTGGCGGCCTACCCCTGCCTTTGCTTGTGTTTTGGATTTTCGCAAATAACAAACAAGCGTCTCTTCGCTCCCGGGCGCTTTGTTTTGCTCATCTTGCTTCGCAAAATTATTTTACATTTGCTGCACATTTTTTTGATTGATGCTTGAACTTTCATTGTACCTTTTTAACACTAAAAAACGACTAAACCAGCTGTCATTTTTAGGAATTTCTTTCCGGATTTATTCTTCTCGTAATTCTGCCTCGACTTAAATCGTACGGCGTCAACTCGACGGTTACTTTATCTCCCGCCATGACTTGAATTCGATTTTGAATCATTCTTCCGGAAAGATAGCCCAATACCATATGACCGTTGTCTAGTTCGATTCTAAGTTTCGAATCAGGCAATACCTCTGTCACATTACCCGTTACTTCAATTACATCTTTTCTTGTCATATTGTGATTTCTTTAAGAATTTAACATATTTGGACATGTAAGTCAACACTTGCGGCTAGCGCGTAACAATAACCGTCTTGCCGTCAATGATTACAACCGTATCTTCAAAATGAGCGCAGTTGGAGCCGTCCTTCATCGTCACTGTCCAGCCGTCCTCCTTGGTTTTAACTTTGTTTGAACCGGTACTTAACATCGGTTCGATCGCCAAGGCCATGCCGTTTTTAATCGACGGGCCAAGCAATCCGTCGCCGTAATTTGGAATCTGCGGTTCCATATGAAGCTCGGTACCAATCCCGTGCCCGACCAATTCTTTAACAACTGACAAACCGCGCTTATTGGCCTCTTCCTCAATCCTTTTTCCGATCATACCGATATTTTGGTCCGGTTTTGCGGCCGATACACCGATTTCAAGACATTTTTTAGTTATATCAATCAATTCATGGTCATTTTCCGATATTTTACCGACTCCGACTGTTCTGGCCATGTCGGTGTGTACTCCTTTGAAATAGGCGCCGGCATCAATCGAAACGATATCGCCTTCCTTTAATACATCCTCTTTTGAGGGCAATCCGTGGACAAGATCGGCATTTTTCGAGATACAGGAAGAGCTTGGGTAAAATTCTCCGCCGACTTCATAATTCAAAAATGAGGACGCCGCCCCGCGTTTTTTAAGTTCGGATTCGATGAACTGGTTAATCTCAAAAGTTGAAACACCGGGTTTTACTAGTTTCAAAACAGAATCAAAAACTTCGGCCAGAATATGGCCGCACACTTTAATATCTTCGATTTGTTTCTGGCTTAAAATTAAAAACATATATTAATATGCCCGATTTTTGATAGTTTTAATTATTTGAAAATTGTAAAAGAGATCTTTCAATTTCTTCTTTGACTTCCTGAATTGATTTTTCGCCGTCGATGATGATCAGACGGCCGGCTTGTTTGAATAACCTGGTAACCTCTTCGATTCTTGGAATGTATTGCCCGATTCGTTTTCTGACCACTTCCTCTTTGTCGTCCGCCCGCGAAACCAAAGCGCCGCCGCAGGATTCGCACATCGTGGTTTCACTCTCAATATAGATCTTGCCGCAGATTGAACAGACCTTTCTGTGGATGATTCGGTTGACTGAAGATTCGGGATCGATTTTTAAGTAAATCACCAGCGGTTCCCGCCACTTTTTCTCTTTAGCATAATTATTTAACATATTTGCTTGTTCAAAAGAAAAAGGGAAGTTATCGAAGATAATGCCGGTTTCTCTTTTTTCCAATTCTTTCTTAACTAAATCAAAAACAATATCATCGGGTTGGGGAGTTCCCTCGATGTAGCGTTTATTGATTTCAGCGACAAATGGATCTTTTGGATTAGATGACTCTATTTCTTTTCTAATCAATTCACCGATACCGACAATCGGAAGGTTCTCCTTCCTTGATAAAAATTCCGCCTGCGTCCCTTTTCCTGAACCGGGCAACCCCAAAATAGTAAATATTTTTCTTTGAATTTCCATATTAATACGCGTCATAAGTATGCATTACGATTTGGGCCTCGATCTGACGCATTGTCTCAACTACTACTGAAACGATAATTAAAATTCCGGTACCACCGAGTGAAAAAGTGGTGATGTGGGTAATGCCTTCGACGATGAACGGCAAAATGGCGATCAAACCCAAAAATATCGAACCAAAAAGAGTTATTCTGGTAATTACCTTGCCCAAATATTCCCTGGTTTCGCTACCGGGACGGATCCCGGGGATAAATCCGCTCTGTTTCTGAAGATTTTCGGCAATTTGCTCCGGCTTAAAGACAATACTGGTATAAAAATAAGTGAAAAATACCACCAAAAAAAAGTAGACTATTCCGTGATAAGTCTGATTAGCAAAAAATTCTCCGACCGCTTTGGCGGAATTGGCGATCCAAGGGGTATAAGCGTTTTCCAAATATTTTGATAGCACTGACGGTAAGACCAGCAAACTCAAAGCAAAGATAATCGGGATGACGCCGGCGATATTTACCTTGATTGGCAGGAAATTATTGACTGCGCCGCTGCCGGAGTAACGCATTTTTCTGGCGTAGGAAATCGGAATTTTCCTCTCCCCCTCTTGAACAAAAACGATTGCGCCGACAACAAATATGATTGCCGCCAGCAGTACGATTGCGCCGATTATCTTACCGGTATCGCCCGATTGAACCAGAGCGACTGTATTTCTAATCTGAGTCGGCATACCTGAAATAATCCCAAGTGAGATAATTAAGGAAACGCCGTTGCCGATCCCCTTTTCCGAAATAATTTCACCCAACCACATCAAAAGCATGGTGCCGGCAGTCACTGAAATCAGCATGACGGCAAGGTCGAAAGGCGTCCAAGTCGGGATAATGCCTTGATTACGAAGCAATACCAACATACTGTAAGCCTGTACCAAAGCCAGCGGCACGGTCGCCATTCGAGTGTATTGGTTGATTTTTTTTCGTCCCGCTTCTCCCTCTTTTTGCAACTCCTCGACCGCCGGAAATATCATTCCGAGTAATTGGAAAACGATTGAAGAAGTAATGTAAGGTCCGACACCCATCAGAATAATTGAGAAATTACTCATCGTTCCGCCGGAAAACATATTGAGAAGTCCGAAGGCCTGGTTTTGTTCGAAAAAGGTCTGCAGGCGGGAAATGTCAACGCCGGGAAGCGGGATATGGGCCAAAAGTCTAGTAACCGCCAAAATACCGACTGTTATGATTATTTTCAGCCGCAGGTCTTTATATCTCCATATTTTTTCCAGTTTTTCCATATTCCTACACTACCCAATCCGTGCCTATAAGTCAATCGTATTGGAGCACATTTAATCCTTCTTTACTATTCTTTTCTCCAACACTATTGTCCGGCGCCGTATTGACCTGAAAAACCTCCCTTTTTAGGGAGTAATTTTACAGTCAAAACAAACTTCCTCGTCCCGCCGGCCGGATCGGGGACTTCATCTGTTTGATTTTTTTCCCATTCCCGCAGCAACTCGGCATTTAGGATCTCTTTAATAGTGGAGATCTCCTCCAGATTTTCCCTCATCTCAAGAGTCAGTTTTTGATTCGGACCGGTACTTACTATATTGTCTTTGATCTGCTTCTTTTTTTGGTTCGCTTCTTTTGATTCTTCAAAAGCTGTCATATACTCGGGTGAACTTTCCAACTCGCTTTTTAGCATCTCTCGGCAAGCACGCACTTCCTCCTGTAATTTTTCCAGCGCTTCAATTCTTTTCTGGATTGATTGTTCTTCCATTGCTTCTCCCAAATAATAGATTTATGTACCGAATTTGATCGTTTTAAACATTGTCTCAAACTGTTCGATAAGGCTGCTTCCTGAAGATATCAGATTAATCTCCCAAATCGATCCGCTGTTGTTTATAAAATATGTTTTGGTCGTAATCTTTGAATCGGCCTTTACCAGAGGATTTGGAGAGACCAGATATGTCGGTAGTGTTCCGTCAACCCGGTGGTATGTGAAATTTTTTTGAGTCAACCAGCTCTCAATGTCTCCGCTCAACCTAAAATTTATCATTGAAATATCGATTAGTTCTTTTCTTTTATCCAGATCCAGTCCGGATCTGTTTGAAAGCGACACAACCGCTCCCTCACTGGCACTGACATTTCTGCTTATCGTCCAAGCCGAAGGATAGACAAAACTAATTTTTTCATCACTCCAATTTTTCGTTGATGGAGCCAAGTTCTCGACATTACAGGTTTTACCGATTACAACACAATCTTTTTGATCTGGCTTGGATTCCGTTCCGACCTGAATACCAATCATTAGGCCGAATGTAAAAAATAATCCGGCAAAGGCATAAATTAAATACCTAATCCTAGACATTATCACATGCCTCCTAGTTCTTTCTTTAATTTTAGCAGAATATTTCTCGCATATATAGAACAAAAAAAATACCCCAACTCCGCCAGCTGGCGGACGAAGGGGTATTTTTCTTTAAGATAAAAGATTATCTGTAGGATCGGCTGTTGCCGCGGTTGTAACCGCCGCCGCCGTATCCGCCGCGGGAACCGGAGTTGTCTCTTTTTTCCATCGGCTTGGCAACATTGACGGTCAATGCTCTGCCTTCAACTTCTTTGCCATTCATCGCATTGATAGCGGTCTGGGCCATCTCATCGGTTTCGAGTGTAACGAAACCGAAACCGCGTGATCGGCCTGATTCTCTATCAGTGATTACTTTTGCTTCAACGATCTTCAATCCTTCAATCTCGGAGAACAAACCCTCAAGGGCTGCATCGTCGACTGAGAAAGGAAGATTTGAAACAAATAGTTTGTTGTTTTCTGACATATATTTCCTTGCATACTTATAATTTTCGACCAAAGTCTACGTAATTTTCCAACCTACTAACAACTTTCCTAGAGTGCGATGTACGATTAACTAAACTAAATACATACTAACATACTTTATTATCAATGTCAATGATTCGTTTTTAAGTTCCGGTTCGAAGTTAAACAAACCAGTTAAAAAAGGCATCCTGACTCG